>WNFZ01000685.1_pt1 | contig 48247 bp, 37 predicted proteins | sample 5400081 | NCBI WGS metagenome assembly WNFZ01 (sample SAMN13153365, study PRJNA577476) | soil metagenome | isolation source: 80 cm soil or saprolite under grassland replicate 1 | place: USA:California | collected 2016-06-15
GAGGGCGACGGTGCCAGGGATGCGCTGCGTGCAGCCAGGACCATGGCGGTGAACCCTGCCGCCCGACCGGCCCGGCCGCCCCGGTGGTCGGGCGTGTTGGCGTGGGCGCTGTGGGCGCTGTCCATGCTCGCGCTCGCCAGGGTCCCATGGCTGGATCACCTGCTCCGTCAGGCCGGCCGTCCCGACCTGGTGCAGTTGGACGCGCGCCCCGCGGTCGCGATGGTGAGCGCGGCCACCGTCGGGGCGGTGCTGGCCAGCCGCCGGCCCCGCCACCCGGTGGGCTGGCTGCTGCTGGCCCTCGCCCTTTCCCTGGTCGCCACCGGGGTGGCCGCGCAGTACCTGGTCTATGGGCTGCTGGTCCGTCCCGGGGCGCTGCCGGCCGCCTACTATGCGGCCCTGTACTACCCCGCCAGCGTGTTCACGGCACTGGCCTTGATCGGCTTCGTCCTGCTGCTCACGCCCACCGGGTCGCTGCCCTCGCCGCGGTGGCGCTGGTGGGCCAGGGTCATGGTGGCCGCGCCGGTGGTGTTGCTGGTGGTGGTGACCCTGGGGCGCGGGCCGTTGGACCCGCGCTACCAGGCGCTCGGCGGGCCGTTCGACCTCCGCGGCTTCAGCGGGGTCGTGCTGGTCGCCAACCAGGTGGCCCTGGCGGTCACCATTCTGGCCGTGGTGGTCGCCGCAGGGTCGCTGGTGGGACGCTTTGGCCGCGCCCGCGGCGTGGAGCGATTGCAGTTGCGCTGGGTGGCGATCGCGGCAGCCCTGATGGTCTTGGCAGCGGCGGTCGTCCTGGCCGGCTTGGCGCTGGGCGCCCCAGTCCTGCTCACCTGGGCGGCCAGCATCTGCGTCGCGCTCCTACCGGTGGCGATCGGCGCGGCGATCCTCCGCTATCGGCTCTACGACCTGGACCGCATCATCAGCCGCACACTGGCCTACGGGCTGCTCACGCTGCTGCTGAGTGGCGCCTACGCCGGAGTGGCCCTGGGGCTCGGCCAGCTCCTGGGGCGGACCTCGAGCCTGGCCGTCGCCGTGGCCACCATGACGGTCGCCGCAGTGTTCCAGCCGGCCCGCCGCCGCATCCAGCGGGCGGTCGACCGGCGCTTCAACCGGCGCCGCCACGACGCCGCCCAGACGATCCAGGCGTTCAGCGCGCGGCTGCGCCAGCAGGTCGACCTGGAGGTCCTGACGACTGAACTGCTGGGGGTGGTCGAGCAGACGATGCAGCCGACCCAGGTGTCGCTGTGGCTCCGCCCGCATGCCCGCGGCCCGGTCAGGACCCGGGCCCGTCCTGGTCGACGGGGCTGAGGGCTGCCTCGGCCTGCTGCAGCAGGGCGGCGACTTGGTCCAGGGTGGCCTGGCGGTTGGTGCGGTCCCGCTCGGCCGCCTCCAGCAGCGCGCCGCCACGATCGACCGCCGCCCGGAGGCTGCCGGCCAGCTCGCGCTGGTGGCGTCGCAGTTGACCGGCCAGGCGGCGGGACGCCTCCCCCAGCGTCATCGAGGTCGCCCCGCGAAGCCGGCCCACCAGCGCGTCGGCGTCGCTGGCCGCGGCGGCCCGCGCCCTGGTCACCGCCCGCTCCCTGGCCCCGCGGCGGCCACGCAGCCGCCACGCCGCGGCGACCAGCTCGTCGGCCAGGTGGGTGACCCTGGGGGTGGCGACCCCGACCGACCCGACGGTGGTGTCGACCTCCGGTGGCGTGAACGCGGGCAGACAGACCTCGAAGGCGCTGGCGGCCTCCTGGTGCAGCTGCGCCAGCCGCGCTCCCGCCCGGTCGACAACCGGACCGATGGCATTGGCGTAGGCGGCCAGCGCGGCCGCCTCCGCCCGGTCCAGCAGCGGCCCGGCCAGGCGCTCCAGCAGCGTGGGCCGCTCGGCCTCCAGCCGCTCCAGCAGCGGCACCGGCCCAAGCTCCGGGTGCCGCTCGGCCGCCTCCACGGTGGCCCGTGCCGCCTGGCTTCGTAGCGCCGCGCGATGCGGCTCCAGCGTCTGGTCCAGCGCGGCCATGGCCCGGCGCACCGCCGCCTCCAGCAGCGCCTCGTCGGCGGCATGCTCCTCCGCCAGCGCCGCGGCCGCCCGCTCGAAGGCGCCGCGACGGCGGGTGATCTCCTCGGCGGGCAGCTCCGCGGCGCGCCGCTCCAGGTCCAGCGCGAGGGCCAGCAGCCCCAGCGCCCGCCGCCCCGACTGCGTGGCCGCATCGGTGACCGCCGCGGCCCGCTCCCGCTCCAGGAAGCGGCGCAGGTCCTTGGCAAAGCGCGCAAGCCCTGCCGGGTCGCCCACCCCCGGGCGGGCCGACAGCGGATACACCGGGCCGGGCCAGGCCGGCACCACCTCCCCGACCACCCGCCCGGTGAACTCCACCGTCCGCCGCAGCTCCTCGCCGCTCAGATAGTCGGCCTTGTTGAGCACCACGAACAGGCGCACCGCCTGCTCGGCGACCCGCCCAAGGAACGCCCGCTCACCCCTGGAGATGGGCGGGTCGGCCGAGGTGACCAGGATCGCCGCGTCCAGGCTGGGCAGGTAGGCGTCGGTGGCTCGGGTGTTGTGCTCCAGCACCGAGCCGACCCCTGGCGTGTCGACCAGCCGGACCCCCTCGTCCAGCAGCGGCGCGTGCAGCCGCACCACCACCCGCTGGACCCCGAGCCGGTTGCCGGGGTTGTGCTCCTCGGTGACGAACTCCGCCACCGCGCCGAGGTCGTGCTCCTCGGTGTGCCCGTCGGTGAAGGTGACCCGGCAGACCGGCTCGCCGCGCTCCAGCACGGTGGGGACGGCCGTCAACGGCAACACCCCGGCGGGCAGCACCTCAACCCCGATCAGCGCGTTCAGCAGGGTCGACTTGCCACGCTTGAACTCCCCCACCACGGCGACCTCGAGCTCCAGCCCCGCCAGCCGCCGCGCGGCCTCGCCGACCTGGCCGGCGACGTCCGCCAAACCGAGCAGCTCGGCGGCACTGGCCAATTTCGCGAGCGAGGCCTCCAGCGGCGTCGCTTCGGAGCCCATCTCGCCTCACCCCCAGCACCCGGTCTCCAACCCGTCGGGTAGGAGCCATCAGCCGTGGAGGCGGTCGCAGCGAGCTCCATCGCTGGTCACGTGGCTCTGAGGATAGCGCAGCCGTCACGTGGACCCCAGCACGTCAGCGGCCCGACCGCGCCCGACCTGTCCGGATAGCGCGCGTGCTCGCCTCCACCAGGCACTCGACGACCTCGTCGACCCGTTCGATCGGCATGGTCGCACCGGTCGGGAGGCAGACGATCTCCCCGCTGAGGCGGGCGGCGGTCGGGCAGCCGGGTGGCAATTCGAAGCGGCGGCTCTGGGGCGGGAACGATCGCCGAGCCATGATTCCCGCGCGGGCGAGCGATCCGAGCAGGTTGGATATTCCCGTCTCCCACCGCTCGGCCGGGAATCGAAATGGGGCCAGGATCCAGGCGCTGGCCGCGTCCTTCAGCGCTCCCTGGGGGACCGCTCCCAATTCGCGCAGGCCGTCCTCGTAGCGGCGGTAGATCAGCTCCAGGTGCTCCACGACGGGATCGAGGTCGCGCCAGGCGTGGACGAGGAACGACGCATTGATCTCGGGCATCGTCGTCGCCCAGGTGGCGAATTCCGGTGCCTTGCCGATCCGGTCGATCAGCTCCGTCGGTCCGCACAGCGCACCGCCCGTGCCGGCGGCATGGATCGGCTTGGAGAAGCTGAAGCTGTAGGCCACGAGGTTGGCGTAGTCGCTGGGTGCGCCGCCAGGATGCCGAGCCCCCAGGGATTCGCAGCTATCGAGGATGAAGGGGATGTCGTGCTCGCGACTGAACAGGCTGATGCCCTGCCAGTCACAAGGCGAGCCGAAGTTGTCCACGCCGATGACGGCCCGGACCCGCTCCGCCGCGGCGAACACGGTCGCCTCGGACAGGTTCCAGGTCTGCTCGTCGACGTCGAACCACACCGGCCGAGCGCCGATCCGCAGGACGGCCGTGGCCACCGCCTCGTAGGCGAGGTCGGGAACGCCCACGGCGTCGCCGGCCGTCACGCCCGCCGCCTTCAGCGCCAGGACGAGCGCGTCGGTTCCTGAGCGCACCGGCAGCGCCGACCAGTCCGCCGGCAGTCCCACGGTGTCGTGCAGCAGTTTCGCGGCCTGGCCGCTCCACCCGTCGTGGGAGCGGAACTGACCTGTCTCCAGGATCCGCTCGACCGATCGCAGGTAGGCGGGAAGCTGCCCCTCCCCCAATCGATAGGGCCAGATCAGTTGGCATCGGACGGCGTCCATGAACTCCTTCCAGCTAGGTCCGGATTCAGCGTTTTGCGGCCTCGACTCATGGAGAGCCAGGACAAGCCGCCATACGGTAGCTCCGTGGCCAGCGCGAGACCGAACCGGTCGAATGCGATGGTCAAATCGAGCGGGCATCCGGCGACGGTCTCCGTCGCAACCGCCGCCTCGGGGGTCCGCGCGATGGTCACATGGAGGCTGCCCGGCCGGCCGCGCCGCCCGCGGAAGATGTCCTCGTCGACGGTCCGGCACACGGCGTCGAGGCTCGGCAGCCACTGACCGGGCGACGAGACCCGCAGCTCGATCGCCGAGCCGCGCGACGAGCGCCTGATCGCCGTCGCCTCGAAGGTCACCGGGCCGAGGTCCGCCACCCGCTCGACGAGTTCGCTGCCCCGGCTCCTGCACCAGCGCAGCGCCGGCGGGAGCAACGCATGCCCCTGGCGGGTGAGGAACTCGTACAAGGTGACGTGCAGGCCCGGGTCGGTGACGAGGAGCCGATCGAAACCGGGACGCAGCTCGGGCGCGAGCTGGTCGACGGCTGACGAGAGCGTGGCGATCGCGGCGTCATCGCAGAGCGCCAGCAGCGAGAGATCCGTCACGGGCGTGGTCCTGGTCTCGGAGCCCCAGTGGAGGTCGATGCTCATCGAGCGGACCCCTGGCCCTGACGACCGGGAGCGCCCTCCAGGTCCGCCAGGAGGCGGAGGGCAGTCTTCTCGTCGGTGGCGAGCACGGTTGGGCGGACGACCGTGTTCCCCGGTCCCGACAGCAGCATCCGGACCGCGGGGTACTTCTGCTCGCCGCCGGCGACCAGGATCTTGTCGGCCGCCTTGTCGAGCTTGGACGGCGGTATCGAGATGCAGATGTTGTTGAGCCGCTGCGCGATATCGTCCAGCGCCCGAAAGCCGGCCTCGGTGCGCTCGCCCAGGACCCAAAAGTGGTTGCAAACGTCTCCGAGCATTGGTCCAGTCGGCGCGTCGTCGATGCGCCGCTTCAATTCCTCGAGGATCGTCTCGATCCCCTTGGTATAGGTCGACTGAGACTCAAGCGGTGGATATCCGGTGCTGACGACTCCGACGCCGAAGACCGCGATATCGGGAACGCGTGGTCCCTCCCATAAGTCGCCAATGAGCTGTGGAGCGCGCGCCGCGATGATATCAGGCGCCTCACGCTGCGGGTGGGAGGCCAGCGCGAATTCAACCGGCCAGGCCTTGAAATCCTTGGCCAGCGAGTTCCCCAGTCGATCGAGCAGGTCGTCGGCGTCGAACTTCCGCTCGACGTCCCCGGTCCCCCACTCCTTCTCGCTCAGGCGGGCGGCCAGCGAGACGACGTCGATCCGCTCCTGCCGCCACTCCTCGACGGCCAGCTGCTCGAGCCATTCCGTCACGTAGGTCGGTGCCCGGCCGCCGCCGATCCCGATGCAGTCGCCCTCCCGGAGCCGTCCCCAGACGTACCTGGCGGCCAGGGCGGCGAGGCGGTAGTGGAGCCGGTCGCTCTCGGCATACGCGTCTTCCCGCGTCGACGCATCGCCGGACGGCGGGGAGCCGTCGGCAGGCGCATCATCAGCCCGATCGATCAACGCCTCGCGCAGGCCGGTGGCCTTGGCGAGCCGGATCCCCAGCTCGATCAGGTTCTGGTCCGCTTCCCCGGTGAGCCGCTCGACCCGAACCCGAATCAGTGGGTTCCTGGGGTTGCGGGCTCGCTGCGTCAGCAGCCGCACGTCGCGCGCCCCGCGCACTGGGCGCCGGGCCTGCTTCAGCCGGTCGGCCGCCTCGACGGCGCTCAGACCCTGCTCGTACACCAGCCGCGCCGCATCCACCGCCAGGTCGTTCAGCTCGTCCACCGAGCGCTTGGAGGAACGGTCCGGGCTCGCGCCCTTGCCGTTGTTGCGTCTGGACTGGTTGGCCACGGCTCTCGCTCCGGTTGGGTCGGCCATGGCACTGGACCGCTGTCGTGCGGGCCTCGACAGCAGGGCAGCACCCCGCCCGAACGCAGCGGAGCCTACATCCACCAGGGACGTGGAGCAACACCCTCAGTGCCATTCAGGCAGATCAGATGTCCACATTCGGCGCGTTGATCACGTCAGATATGACCTAGCGATCTCTTCGATACGACTACACCTCTACTGTCAGTTGACAGTTATCCACTTGTTACTTTATGCACTGCGTGCGATGCTCTATCTACACCTTCGGGCGCGACTCGGGTAGGCAGCCATGGATCGCAGCCGGCGAGAGCTCGTAGCCAGCGACCATTCGACGCCGCTGTCGAATCCCCCTTGGAGGCCATGGTCGCGGACCTCCAGCGCGCGCAGCCCGCCAAGAACCATGAAGGCCGCCATGCGGCCGGATGCCCGCGTTGGGAGGACCGAACCACGAGAACGGTCCTTTGAGCAGGAGGCGCCTCATGAAGGCAGCGGAAATGGGCGGGCAGACCTTCATCTGGAAACGCGTCAACGCGATCACCGACCACTTCAGCCTGCAGAGCGGCGACCGGGCCCTCGCGCTCCTGAAGATCGGAGGGCTGCACGGAGTGGTTGCCCGACTCACCAGCGAGGACCTGGCGCTGGCGTTCGTGGTCGAGGGGATCGCCGATCGCTACATCAACGTCCGGGATTCCACCACCGGCGCGACGCTCGCGTTCTACGAGCGGGGCCGCCGCGGGGTTGGCGGGAAGCTCCAGTTAGCCGATGGGGGGCGGCTCGACTGGATGCGACTGGCCTCTTGGCGTCCGGCGATACGACGGAACCCCGACGGCTTCTGGCGGCCCGATTACGTCCTCGCCGACACCAGCGGACGCCCGCTCGTCCGCTTTGGCCTTGACGGTACTATTCTTTGCTCGGCCAGAGCGCGCTGGGACATGGACAAGCCCCCACTCGAACTGCTGGTGGTCCTCGCATTGGGATGGATCCTGATCATGCTCGCCGCCGCATGAGGGGACTGAGCGACACACCGCAGGTCGTGCTGCTGGTGGGCGGCCGCGGTACCAGGCTGCGGCCGTTAACGGACGACCTGCCGAAATGTCTGGCGCCCGTCGGGGGACGGCCGTTTCTCGAATACGTGATCGAGCTGTATGCCCGCCAGGGCATCCGCGATCTGGCGCTCTGCTCGGGATACCTGGCGGAGCGGATCGTGGATGCGGTCGGCAACGGCTCGCGCTGGGGCGTCACCATCCAGCACAGCATCGAGCCCGCGCCGCTGGGCACCATCGGCGCGCTGCGCTACGCGGCGGCGGTGCTGCACGAGACGTTCGTGCTCAGCTACGGGGACATCTACCCCGCCATGCCCGTCGCCCGCCTGATCGAGAAGAGCCGGACGGTCGAGCAGCCAGCGGTAATGACCGTGGCGCCCGCCGACGACGGCGACACCTCCATCGCGCATGGCCGGATCACCGCCTACGAGAAGGGCGCCTCCGCCGGGACCCACTCGTGGACGGAATGCGGCATGCTCGCGCTCGAAAGGCGCCTGCTCTTCGAGCACGATTCCACGGACGAGAACGGCTTCTATGGCTGGCTGGCCCGAACGGGCCGGATCGCGGCGCTGATCGACGACCGCCACTGGCTCGAAATCGGCGACGTTCGCGGCTACCAGGAATTCTGCATGGTCGTGGCCGCCGGGCTGCTCCCCGGACCGCCCGCCACCCCCCAGGCATAGCTCCCCCCTTTCCGGCGTCCCGTCAACCGCGGGTCCGCCGTCCGGCACCCCGGGGGCGCGTGCCCCCGGGCGCCAGGCGGGCGGGAAGGACTACTCAGGCGTTGACGGCCAGCAGGTGCGCGGCCGCCAGGAGAGCCTTGCCTTGCGCGATCAGCTCGAGCGCCTCGGGGACGCTGATGGGCCGGTTGGCGAAGGCCGTGAAGGTCGGCGTGCGCGCCGCGTCGGCCGTCAGCATGTGGAGCAGCTTCATCTCCACCGGGTCGGCCAGGAAGTTCACGACCGCCTCGGTGGCTCCGCCCTTGTAGGGATTGCCGGCGGTGAGCGCGGCGACGTCGTGCTCCAGCGCCCGGGTCACGGCGGCGTCGCGGCTCGGGTTGCCGGTCACGTAGAAGTTGGGGGCCGAGTCGGAGTGCACCAGGAACGGGGTGAGGTTGCTCCGCTGGGTGGCGAGCAGGCCGGTCACGTTGGTGTTGAGCTCGCCGATCTGGCCCGGTCCGTAGGTGCACGGGGTCACGACCCCGTCGCAGCCCTGCTGCTGCACCCCGGCGAAGTGGTCACCCTCGTCGGCCGTCACCGCGAACAGCGTGTTCGACTGGTCGATCGCGGCGAGTGGAACGTGCTCATGAAACGTACCTCCCCTTTCCGTGCTCGTCGAAGAGAACGGCCAGGGGCGTTCCAGGCTGGACGGTATCAGCCTGGATCACGCGGATGGTGAATTCCAGGCCAACCAGTGAAAGCCGGCAGACAACGGGCCGCTGACGCCGCCGGCGTGTCTCGCCGGCCGACCACCGCTCGCGACGACTGTCCCACGCCGCGCCCAGCGACCACCAGTGGCCGTGGGCAACCTCCCGTAGCGCCGTCCGGTGGCGTAAGCTACTGGTGAGTAACTTCTGTGGGCGGGGGTGGCGCATGGATGAGGACCTCGAGGCCTTCACCGTGTCGCTCCACGGCGAGGACGTGCGCTACGTGCGGGCCGGCAGCGGCCCGGTGGTGGTGCTCATCCACGGCATCCTGGGAAGCCCGCTGAGCTGGGCGCGCCTGGTGTCGCTGCTGGAGCGGGACTTCACGGTCATCGCGCCCGACCTGTTCGGCGGTGGCGATTCGGCCCGGTCGGGGCGGGACTACACGCTGGGCGGCCATGCCGGCAGGCTGCGGGACCTTCTGGACGCGCTGGGGATCGAGCGGGCCACCCTCGTGGGTCACTCGCTGGGTGGCGGCGTGGCGATGCAGTTCGCGTGGCTGTTCCCCGACCGGTGCGAGCGGCTGGTGCTGATCAGCAGCGGTGGGCTCGGCCGCGAGCTCGGGCTGATCCTGCGCGCGCCCACGCTGCCGGGTGCCGGATGGGTGCTGCCGCTGATCAGCATGCCCTGGCTGCACCGCGGCGGGGAGCGCCTGGCCGGCCAGCTCGGCCGCTTCGGATGGCGGTCCGGCGCCGACGTGGAGGAGCTGTGGCGCGGCTACGTCAGCCTGGGAGATGCCGAGGTCCGGCGGGCCTTCCTGGCGACCATCCGGACGGTGGCCGACCCGAGCGGACAGACGATCAGCGCGCTGGAGCGCCTGCCGGCGCTGGCGCACATCCCCACCCTGCTGGTGTGGGGCGCCAATGACCGGATGATTCCCGTGGCGCACGGCGTCGCGGCGCAGCAGGCGATTCCCGGCAGCCGGCTGGAGGTGTTCGAGCGGGCCGGGCACGCCCCACATCTCCGGGACCCGCTCCGCTTTGCGGCGCTGCTCCGGGAATTCGTCGATTCCACTCCCGCACCGCCGGAGCGGGAGGGCCGGTCGCGGCGGTCCTGGGCCGTCCGCGGGCCCGTCGCCGGTCGCTAGCGCACCAGGTCAGCGCGCGACCACGAGACGCGACACCGCCTGCGGGCCTTGCGCACCGGTCGGGTCGAGCTCCCAGAACAGGCCGTTGGCTTCGGCGGGCGCGTCCGCCGGGACCTGGATACGCATCTCGAATCGTAGCGATCCAGCCGGCTGTCCGCCCGGCAGCGTGATCCGTACCGCTCGCGGCGGAACCGGTGCCTTGCGTCCGTGGGGCACGCACCAGTTGCGCCAGTCGACACCGAGCGTCGTGGTATCGCCCGCGGGCAGCGCGAGCAGCGCCGCGTCGGGCGGCACCACCGCGGGGAACGCGGGCGGCTCGGCGGGCACGTCGACCTGCTGCTGTTGCGGTGCCGGGGCCGCGCCGACGAGCCGCACGTCCGGACGCCCGGTCAGCCGGCAGGCGCCTGGTCCGGCATTGCGCAAGGTCACCCGGCCGGTGCCGCCGGCGACGGCGGGCTGGAACAGGAAGCCGGTGCCGACGACGCGCAGCCGCGACGCGCGGCACGGACTCGCCGGCACGACGTGCCCGGCCTGCAGCTGTGGCGGTACCGAGCCGTCCCACGGGATGAGCGGGACCTTGCTGGCCGGATCGCGCTGTGCCTCGGAGCAACCGGCCAGCAAGGCGACGACCGCGCAGATCAGTGCGAGCGGCGCCCCACCGCATCCTGGCCGTGTCATGACGGCGCCCGTTCGCCGACAGCACGCATCCGTTGTCAGGGCTTCGTGGCGACCACCTCGGTCGTCGTGCTGCCGAGACGGTTCATCAGGCTCTCCGCCAGCGGGGTGATGGCGGCCTGCTCGGCGGCCGTGAGCGTTCCGCACGGGTCGGTCGCCGGTGCGGGCGGCTCGTTCGCGAGCGGAGCGTCCGGGAAGTGCGCCGGGACGAAGCGCACCGCCAGTGCTTGCCGGTAGTAATCCCACTTGCCGCCCGCGTTGACCGCGAGCTTGACGTCGTACCAGCTCGGCTTGGCGCTGAACTCGTGCGTCACCCGCGGGTTCGTCGTCGCCATCGTGGTGCCGTCGCCGAAGTCCCAGTAGTACTCGAGCCCGCTCGCCTGGCCGCCCCCGTTCCGGGAGAACGAGGCGTCGAAGGTGACGGTCGAGGTCAGGAACGGCTTCGCCGGTGATGTCTCGAAGTAGGCGACCGGCTTGTCGGTCCTCGGCTCCGACCCGCCGTAGGCGTCCTTCGCGATCACGTACGACGTCCATGTCGCCGGCAACTCGAGCGCCCGCTTGAGCCCCTCGGACGGGTAGGGGTTCTCGTTGCCGCCGACCTGCGGGTTGGTGCTGGTGTCGTAGGCCCCGATGATGCCGTAGCCGGGGATGCCCCAGTCCCGGATGAACGACACCTGGTCGGTGCGGCCGGTGTTGTCGTCGACGACCGGCGAGTACTTCGCGATGTCGCTCGGCAGGTATGCCGGCACCGACTGCGGGCTCGGGTCGACCGGCGTCGAGCCCACCTGGTCGAACCGGAGCGGGTTCTCCAGCGGCATGCTGAAGTTGTACTTCCGCCCGAGCACCTGGAACGCCTGGCTGACGGCGTCGGCCGTCGCGTCGCGGAACGCCTGCGCCGCCGCCAGGTTGTGCTGGATGCGCTGGATCGCGGTGGCGTCGTAGAGGTTGTTGGGCGTTGTGTGCAGCGGGATGGCGTTGATGTTCGTGTACCACGGACCGACGCCGCCGCCGACGATGTCGTTCAGGTAGTGCTCGGTGCCAAAGTGTCGAGCCGGGTACTCGATGCCGTTCTGGTCCATGTTCGCGACCATCACGTACTGGCCCTGCGGACCGTCCGGGATCAGCCCGCCGACGTTGGCGACGCCGGCCGAAAGCGGCGCGCCGATCACGTGCGCCGAAGCGAGCGCCGGCGTGATGGTGACGCCGGTGCCAGTGGCGCCCGCGGTGCCGACGGCGGTGATGGTGGCCGTCTCCGGGCTGCCGAACGGGTCGATCAGGATCGTCTCGCCGACGGCGAGCCCGACGCCGGTCCGGCTGACGATCTTGAGGTTCGTGTCGCCCGCCGCCGCGGGAGCGGCGAGCGTCGAGACGTTCGTCTGGGAGTAGAACCCGGAGCCGACCAGTCCGCCCTCCTCGTTGTCGAAGAGACCGATCTTGATCGTCCGCTTGGGGTACGTGCCGGTGGCCTGGTACCAGCGCAGCAGGGCCTGGAACTCGGCCATGCCCATCGCCTCGCCGGACCCGGCGTCGTACATGGAGCCGTTGCCCCAGTTGCCGCCGCGCATGGCGCTCATCGGCGTGGCGCTGCCGGACGCGGCACCGTTGGCGACGCCGGTCGAGGTGGGCGTGCTGTCGTTGTGCCCGGCGATCAGCGCCGATTGGCCGGCGCACGACTGGCCACCGTCGCCGCCGGAATCTACGAAGTGCTCTCATCGTGAATGAGACCTCCTTCGAGGGCGTGGTCGCCGCTTCACGCTCACCGCCGCTCCACCGCCGGGCGGCTGATCGCCGCCAGGCCATGCGCCAGCAGCAGGCGCTTGAGGCTTGGCTCGGCCAGTTGGTGAAGAGCGGGAAGGTCCACCCATTCCACCAGAAAAAGAAAAACGAAGCCCTTGGAAAGAGCCTCGCAAAGGGATCGGAATCAGCCTACGCATCAGGCACCGTGGGGCCAGGAACCACCAATCCCACGCATGTACCTCCGCGGCCTGGCCTTGTAGGATGACCTGTTATTCCGGCGGGGTGAGCACAAGCCCGAGGGAGTGATCCCGGTGCGCAGATACCTCGTGGTTGCCAACCAGACGCTCGGTGGCGCGGAGCTCGCCGAGGAGCTCCGCAAACGTCTCGAGGACCCCTGCTCCTTCTACGTGCTGGTCCCCAACACCCGTGCGGTGGACTACTATGCGCTCGCGGCGGCCGCTGGTCACGTGCCGATGGCCGCGCTGATCACCGAGTGCGCTCCCGCAACCGACGAGCTGACGACCGCGCAGGCACGGCAGCGACTGGACCAGCTCCTCGGCACGCTCCACGACCTGGGCGCCAAGGCCGAGGGAGAGCTGGGGCGCGCCGACCCGCTCGAGGCGATCACCGACGTGCTCGCCACCCGCGAGTTCGACGAGGTCATCCTCTCCACCCTGCCCCAACCCATCTCGAGGTGGCTGCGGATAGATCTCCGCCGTCAGGTGGAGCGCCGCTGCGGGCTGCCGGTGGTGACCATCATCGCAAGGGGCTGAGGCAAGGCGTGCACCCGCGCGGTCGGCGATCCCAGGGTCGATCGCCGGAGCGACACGCCCCTCGTCCGAGCGCCCGCGGTTGCAGCGCGAGTCTGCGATAGTCCCCCGAAAGGGAGATCGTGGAGGCGTTCATGGCGGACGAGGTCGAGCTGATCATCACGGGTGCGCCGGTGTACACGGTTGACGCCGTGCGCGGCTGGGCGAGCGCGGTCGCGGTCGGCGGCGGGCGGATCGCCGCGGTCGGCGCCGAGCGCGACGTGCTCGCGCTGCGCGGGCCGCGCACCCGCGTGCTCTCGCTGGATGGCGGGATGGTCGTCCCCAGCTTCCAGGACGCTCACGCGCACCCGCTCACCAGCGGGCTGGAACTGCTGCGCTGCTCGCTCACGGACACCGACCCGGACGACTACGCGGCGGCGACGACCCGCTGGGCCGCGGACCACCCGGACGCGCCGTGGCTGCTCGGCGGCGGCTGGCGCATGGACGCCTTCCCCGGCGGCGTCCCACCCGCCGGCCTGCTCGACCGCCTCGTGCCCGGCCGGCCGGTGTGGCTGGAGAGCCGCGACGGCCACTCTGGCTGGGCCAACGCGCCCGCGCTCGCGCTCGCCGGCGTCACCGCCGCGACCACCGACCCCCCGAACGGGCGGCTGGAGCGCGACCAGCGCGGCGCGCCCACCGGCGTGCTGCACGAGGGGGCGATGCGCCTGGTCGAGCGGGTCGTGCCGCCGCCCTCGACCGACGAGCTGGCCCGTGCGCTGGCCACCGCCCAGGCCTACCTGCACCGCCTCGGCATCAGCGCCTGGCAGGACGCGTGGGTGCTGCCGGCACAGCTCGACGCCTACCGCGCGGCCGCGGCGGCCGCGAAGCTCACCGCCAGGGTGGTTGCGGCGCTCAAGTGGCAGCCGGAGGCCGGGGAGGAGCAGCTGGACGGCCTCGTCGAGCAGCGCCGTACCGCCAGCGTCGGCCGCCTGCGTGCCGGCGCGGTCAAGATCGTGCAGGACGGGGTGTTCGAGAACTTCACCGCGGCGATGCTCGATCCCTACCTGGGCCGAGACGGCGGGCGCGGCATCTCGATGCTGCCAGCGGACGAGCTGGCCAGGGTCGTGACCCTGCTGGACGCGGAAGGCTTCGACGTGCACGTCCACGCGATCGGCGACCGAGCGGTGCGCGAGGCGCTCGACGCGTTCGAGGCCGCCGCGCGCGCCAACGGCCACCGCGACGCCCGCCACCAGATCGCGCACCTCCAGTTCGTCCACCCCGACGACCGGCCCCGCTTCCGCCGCCTCGGCGTCGTCGCCAACGCGCAGCCGTTCTGGGCCGTGCTCGACGGCTACATGCGCGACCTGACCCTGCCGTTCGTCAGCGCCGAGCGGGCCGACTGGCAGTACCCGTGGGCGAGCCTGCGCCGCGCCGGCGCGACGCTCGCGTTCGGCAGCGACTGGTCGGTCTCGACCCCCGACCCGCTCGCCCTGATCGAGGTCGCCGTCAACCGCGTCGCCCCTGACGATCGCGCCGGCGAGCCGTTCCTGCCGGTCGAGCGGCTCGATCTGCCCGCCGCGCTGGACGCCGCCACCATCGGCGCCGCCTACGCCAACCGCCTCGACGCCACCACCGGCTCGATCGAGCCCGGCAAGCTCGCCGACCTCGCGGTGCTCGACCGCGACCTGTTCGACCCTGGGCCCGGCCCGGTCGGCGACGCCAGGGTCCTCGCCACCTTCGTCGAGGGCGAGGTCGTCCACGCCGAGGAGGCCCTCGGCTGGTAGCGGCTCCGAACGGTCCAAACCGGCCGGTCGGTTCGATGATCCGAGCCCAGCCCGGGCTCACGGTCCGGAGCGTGGGGCGGGCCGAGGCGTCGGCCTTCGGCCGTTCCGGCGACGCCGGCATTCCTCGATGGTCGTCTCCGCGAAGCGATCCGCCAGGGCGGCGATCGTCAGTGACGGGTTCGCGCCGACCGGACCTGGAAGCACCGAGCCGTCGGCGATCGACAGGCCGGGATGCCCGAAGACCCGGCCGTGAGCGTCGACGACCCCCTCGCCGGGATGACGTCCCATCGGGACTCCGCCCAGCGGGTGCGCCGTGATCAGGAGATTGAGCCACCACAGTGGGCTGGGGAGATGCCTGCCGCCCATCGCTTCGGCGATCCGTTGCATGGTCGCGTTCACGTTGCGGTAGTAGGCGAGCGAGGCCCGCAGCTTCCAGTCCAGGTCGAGGTTCTCACCCCGCAGGAACATGCGGCCGTCGGGGACGTCCCTGCCCATGCCGAGGAGCGGGAGCGAGGTGGCGGTGAACAGGCCCTTGCTGAGCGCGCTGGAGAGCTGCGAGCCAACCGAGCTCTTGGCGGTCCGGGTGAATCTCGCCCAGGCGCGCCGCAGCGTGAAGCGCAGCACCCTGGCCGCCAGCGCGACGGCGTTGTCGTCGATCATCCACTGCGCGAACTGGGGATAGCCCGCGTCCTCCACGTAGAGACCCCGCTGCCGGCCGCCGTCGGCGTAGTCGGGAATGCGCACGGCGCTGGTGATCACTGGGCCGAAATTGGGGTCGAGGATCCGGGGCACCTGCTCGCCGCCGGCGCGGGAGCGTGCCCGGAGCACGAACGACAGGAAATCGCCATTTCCGGAGAAGCGCGATCCGAGCGTCGGGCTGAGGTTCGGGAACGCGTCCCGGTTGCGCAGCAGCAGATAGGTGGTGCCAAACGTGCCGGCGGAGACCACCAGGCAATGGGCGGTGATGGTGGTCAGCGGAAGGCACCGGGTGTCGGTCTTCTTTCCCTCGGCGGACTGCTGATGATGCACGTAGGACACCGAGAAGCCGTTGTCGACCGGCTCGAACGAGCGGACCTCGCAGCGGCACCGGATGGTGAGCTTGTCCTTGGGCGCGGCGCTGAGAAAGGTGTAGTCGAGGCTGTTCTTGCTGCCGAAATTGCAGCCGAGGTCGCACTCCGCCACCAGGCGGCAGGTCGAGCGCGGCTGGCCGTGGAGGTTGGGGCGCTCCGCGATCGCCTCCCCCGGCACGGGATCGCGGCCCGGACCGGCGAATGTCACCGCCAGCGGCACCAGGCGCCAGTCGAGGCCCCTGCGGTTGGCGGCCTCCCGCAGCTCCACGGTCTTGCGCGTGCGATCGTACGGCGCGCGGTCCAGCGGGTAGGTCTGGAGCCCGATCACGCGCTCGACCCGGTCGTAGCTCGGATCGAGGTCCGCGCGGGTCACCGGCCAGTCCTGGTGGCCGCCGTCGCTGGTCTCCCGGACGAACCACCGCTCGTCCATTCTGAGCATCACGCTCGCGTTGATCAGCGAGCCGCCGCCCAGTCCGCTGGCCACGACCGCTTCCATGGCGGTGAAACTCCACAGATCGAAGAGGCCGTGGAAGCCCTCACTCGGGTCCCAGAAATTCGCCGCCATCTCGCGCGGCGTGCGGGGGAACGAGCCCGGCGGGTAGGCCTTTCCGCGCTCCAGCAGGCAGACACGCAATCCCGCCTCGGCGAGCCGGTAGGCGGTCGCCGATCCCCCATAGCCCGAGCCGATCACCACGGTGTCGAAATGCGTGTCCTCCACGGCGGCAGCCCCCCGATTTCTCCAGCTCGACGCGGATGGCCTAATCATGCTCGCCGGTCGCGCGCCCCACAAGATTTCCGGCGGCTTCGGCAAATGTGATCGATGGCACCCGACGGTTGTGCCATCGGTCACTGACCTGGTTGGACGGCCCAGGTAGGACGGCATTGCACCACGGAAACACGCGTCGGCCGCGATCGGGCGTCACGCGCCGGCGCCGCAAGGAGAGGGGGGCTGCAAATGGCCTCTTCAGCGATGGACCAACCACTGGGCCACGAACATCGCCCCGCGCCGCGCCGTCTGCGCGCCTGGCTGCGGAAGCTCACCGGCGCGTGGGCGGGCGCCGACTCCCGCCGACGGCGAGCCTGGCTGGCGCTGGGAAGGATGTTCAAGCTGGTCGTGCTGCTGGCGTTGATCGTCGTGGCACTGACGTCGACCACCGTCCTCGACCGACCGAGCCAGGTCTTCCTGCTCAAGGCGTTCCTCGTCTGCTTCCTGTCGCTGCTGCCCGGCTGGCTGTACCTGCAGTTCATCGCCGTGAAGGGCACCGGGCTGTACGACGAGTACGTGCTCAACCTGTACCGGCTGCGGATCGACGACGTCGCCAACCTGCCGAAGCCGCCGCCTGGCTCGCGGTACTGGGCATGGTGGAAGGAAGCGGTCGCGCCGGACCTCGATCCAGCACGCAATATCTACCTCAAGAAATTCGAAGCGGTGTACGGGAGGTCGGCGGTTCCCCAGTCGCGGCGCCAGCACGACCTCGACGACGACGACACCGCCGGCACGACCGCACGGCTGTTCGAGCGCATCCACGCGGACGCGTTCTCGCCGGTGATCATGGCGACCGCGCTGCTGTGCGTGGGCTGGATCATCGTCGTGGAGCCCGAGCCGTTCCGCGGCGTGCGGCTGCTCGGCGGCCTGGCGCTGACCGGGCTGCCGAGGATGCCGGACCAGGCACTGCGGTTCGGCTTCATCGGCTCCTACGCGTTCATCATGCAGAGCCTGGTGCGGCGGTATTTCCAGGCCGACCTCAAGACCCACGCCTATCTCAGCGCCATCGCCCGGGTGATCCTGGTCGCGGCGCTGATCACCGCGATCCATCCCCTCTGGTCGACCTGGCGGCTGCCCGGCGAGACGGAGCTGGCCTTCGGCTTCTTCCTGGGCTTCTTCCCCGAGCTGGGCTTGCGGGTCATCCAGCGGTCGCTGGTCGGCCTGCTGCGCAAGTCGCGCCCGGCGGAGGAGGGGCGGTTCCCGTTGCGGCAGCTCGACGGCGCGAACATCTGGGTGCAGGCGCGGTTCCTCGAGGAAGGCATCGAGGACATGCAGAACCTGGCCACGGCCAACCTGGTCGACCTCATGCTCTCGACCCGCACACCGATCAACCGGCTGCTCGACTGGATCGACCAGGCGTTCCTGTACCTGCGGGTGTGCGACGGCAACGACGGCGACGGGGACGGCGACCACGACAAGGACAGCGCCCGCAGGCTGCTGCGCCGCTACGGGATCAGGACGGCGACGGACCTGCTCGGCGCGTTCGACAACACCGACAGCATGGACCCCAGGTTCCGCAAGGCGTTCCTGCGCCTGCTGAACGACGGCCAGGACGGCACCGCGAGCGTCACCGAGGGCCTTCGCAGAGCGCTCGAGTCGGAGACGAACCTCTGGCACGTACGCCAGTGGAAGCAGCACACCTGGCTGAAAGACCAGACAGCGTGCGAGCCCGCAGTGTCGCCATGAAGGAGGCGAGCAGCCAATGCGAGTCAAGGACGAGGCTCCGACCGCCCCGCGGCTCCGCTTCACCGAGCGGATGCGAGGCTACTTCTCGACGCAGGTGACCAGGGGGTTCCGGGCGGGCTGGCTCCGCGGAAGGGCCGACGGGTCGTCGATCGACTGCACCCTGACGATCGACTTCGAGGATCTCCGGGAGACCCTCGAGCATCCCGACCGTCCGGCGCGCGTCTCCGGGACGGTCGACGCCCCCCGGCTCTCGCCGTACGAGCTGACCGTGGAGGACGGCGAGTTCATCCTGCTCGAGCGCGACGACCAGCGGGTCGAAACCTGGCACATGCGCTACCGGATGCGCCTGCTCGCCAGGGACGGCCGGCACTACCGGCTCGACGGCCTCAAGGTCCTGCACGACCGTCCCGGGTTCGACGCCTGGTGGGACACCACGACGCTGTACACGACGATCAGCGACGGAGGCGGGAGCCCATTGGGCGTGGGCATCATGCGGATCCGGCTGGCTGACTTCCTTCGCCAGCTCCGCACCATCAGGGTACGGAACGTGATCGAGCCGGGCCGGCGCGAAGCCTACCTTCTGGCGTTCGTTTGGCTCTTCGCCCGCTCCCTGCTCCGCATCTACGGCGGGCCGCTCGACGAGGCCAGCCGCTTCCCCACCCTCCCGTCCGGGCCCGAGTGCGACCAGACCCCGCCGCCTCCGCCCCCGGCCGAGCGTGCGCTGCGGCTCCCCGCTGCCGAGAGCCGATGGTGTGACTCCACGGGCGGATGGCACCAGGGAGCCGAGCCCGGCCGCGACGCATGGCTCCGCCTCACCCGGTACCAGGGCGGCTCGAAGGGGCCGGTGGTCCTCGCTGGTGGCTTCGGCATGTCCAGCAGCTCGTTCGTCACCACCACGATTGCGGTGAACCTGCCCGAGTACCTCGTCGAGCGGGACTACGACGTCTGGTTGTTCGACTACCGGGCCAGCATCGACCTCCCCTCCGCCTGCGGGGAGTTCACCGTCGACGACATCGCCACCAGGGACTGGCCAGTGGCCGTGTCCGAGGTGCTGCGGGTCACCGGCGCCGCGAGCGTCCAGGCCCTCGGCCACTGCGTCGGTTCCGTGAGCCTGCTCATGGCCATGCTGGCCGGCATGCCAGGCGTGCGCTCGGCCGTCTGCGCGCAGTTCACCACCCACCTGGTCAACTCCCCTGTCAACCGGGTCAAGGCCGCGCTGCACCTCACCGAGGCGCTGCACGCCTTCGGGACACGGCGGCTCGCCCCGAACACTCGGTTCGACGTCCCCGACGTCCTGCTCGACCTGGGCCTACGGGCCCTGCCGATGCCCTCGCAGGAACGATGTGGCCAGGCCGTCTGTCGCTGGATCAACGCCGTCTACGGCTGCACCCACCGGCACGCCCAGCTCAACGATGCGACGCATCAGGCGCTGAACCGCATGTTCGGGGTCGGCAACATCAAGTCGCTGGAGCATCTCGCGCTGATGACCAGGCGGGGCCTGGCGGTCGACCACCTTGGCCGGGACGTCTACCTCCCCCACCGGGAGCGGCTGCGACTGCCCATCCTGCTCCTCCAGGGCGAGAGGAATTACATCTTCTCTCCGGAGGGCAGCGCGCGGACGCTGCGCTGGCTGCAGAACGGCTGCGACCCGTCGCTGTACACGCGCGCGGTCCTCCCCGGCTATGCCCACCTCGACGCCGTCGTGGGCCGGGACGCGGCCCGCGACGTCTACCCGCTGATCCTGGAGCACCTCGACGCGACGGCTTAACGCTGCCGCGTCGCGACCGCGGGCCTGGCCGACGCCGTCAGGCGCCCAGCCGGGCCCGCGCCTGGATCGCCTGGAGCCCCAGCTCCCCCGCGATCCCCAGCGCCCCCTCGTGCAGGTGGTGGGCGCGCTCGCGGTCCGCCGGCCCGTCCCTGGTGACCAGGACGTCGGCGTAGGCCTGCTGGGTCAGCGCGACATAGGGGCGGGAGCGCATCGCCTGGTGGCGCTCGAGCGCGGCCTCGAAGTGCGCCGCCGCGGCGTCCCAACGGCCGAGGACGCCGGCGAGCACCCCGAGGTAGTGGGCCACGGCGCCGAGGAAACTGGTGAGCCCAAGCGTGCAGTTGTGGTCGGCGAACGGCAGGGCGAGCCGATAGAGCACCTCCGCCCACTCCCGGTCGCCGATCCTGGCGGCACTGTGGCTGAAGCCGACCACGGCGCCCCACCACAGGTAGTTCCTGTCCATCCCGGCCGCGGCGGCCGGGGTGATGGCGCCGAGGATCTCGCGGACGCGATCGAGCGCCCCGAGCTCGGCGTGGCACCACGCCGAGACGGCAGGCCAGACCGGCGTGGTCGGATCGGTGGCGGCCATCGCCTCGAAGATCGGCAGGTAGTCCGCGGACCGCCCCAGCAGCCATCGCCACGAGAACGTCTGCCCGACGAAGATGATCTCCGACTGCGGGTGGCTGATCTGCTGCAACCAGGTGTGGAGCTGCTCGGCGAACCGCTCGGCGTCCTGGTAGCGGCCTTCGATCGCGGCCGCCACGACGTCCCACATCTTCGCGAGCCGCAGGTACTCGGGGTGTCGCAGCCCGTCTGCCAGCCCAGCGAGCGCCCGGCTGGTCCGCACCGCAGACTCGAACTGGCCAAGCTCGAGCAGCGCCAGCAGGCGGATCCGCAGGCCCTGGAGGACCCCCTCCGGGTCGCCACGGTCCTCGCCGAGCCGCACGACCCTCGCCGCGATGGCCAGCCGTTCCCCCACGTCGTCGGGCCCGTCGAGCGCCCAGCACCGGTGCACGAGGGTCGCGGCCAGCGTCTCCGGATCTCCCACCCGGTCGGCCATCGCCACGGACTCGTCACTGAGCGCCAGCCGCACGTGGTACGGGCGCTCGTAGTGGAGCCAGTGCGCCAGCCGCGCGAGCAGCCGGGCCCGCGCGGCGCTCTCTTGGACGCCGAGCCCCTTCAACGCCTCCTCGATCAGCGCCGGCGCCTTCGGGTCCGGGCGGACCGCGGCCGGCAGCACCCCGCCGTAGCCGAGTGCCGCCTGGGTCAGCAGGTCCACCCGATCCAGTGTCCGGGCGGCCCCGGCGGCCTCGACGAAGCACTCGTCGCGGGCGCCGTACTCGCCGGCCCGGTCATGCGCGCCGCCGAGCAGCAGCAGCAGCTCGCAGCGCAGCACCTGCTCACCGGGGGCGTGCCGGTCGAGCACCTGGAGGGCGTTGCGGTACTGCTGCACCGCCGCCTCGTAGGCCGCTTCCTCCAGCGCCCGGTCGCCGGCCAGCCGCGCATAGCGCACCGCCTTGTCCACGGTGCCGCTGCTCGCGCTCGCGCAGTAGTGGTAGGCCAGTTTGGCAGGGGTGGTGCTGGTGCCGGGATAGACCTCGAGGGTCTCCGCCACGCGGCGGTGCAGGCGCGTCCTGCGGACCCGGCTGAGACCGTCGAGCAGGACGCGGCGCACCACCGCGTGCGAGAAGACGTAGCTGAGCTCGTCGTCCGGGGTCTCGTTGATCAGCCCGGCCGTGCCCGCCTCCTCGAGCAGGTCGACCAGCCGGTCGTCGTCGATGCCGCTGGCGGAGCCGAGGACGTCGGCATCGAACCCCTGACCGATGACGCAGGCGATCGCGAGGGCGTCGGCGCACTGGCGCGAGAGCCGGTTCAGGCGCCAGTGAACCACGTCCCGGATGGCCGCCGGGATCTCCAGCGATGGCCGGCGGCCGCGGGCGGCGTGCGGGCTCGACGGTAGGGCGCCGGCCTCGACCAGGTGCCGCAGGATCTCCCGCAGGAAGAAGGCGTTTCCTCCGGTCTCCTGCTGGAGCTGTTCGGCCAGGAGCCGGTCGTCCCCGCCACCCTGCCTGCCAACCACCTGCCGGAGGATCTCGAGAACGTCAGGGCCGGTGAGCCCGCGGACGGCCACGCGCCGGCAGTCCGCGTCGCGGGCGAGCGCGGACAGCGTCCCGGCCAGGCCGCTCTGGTCCGCGCCAGTGTCGCGGTAGGTGGCGAGTACCAGCAACGGGGTGGGATGCGGCGAGCGCATCAGGTGCTGGATCAGGAGCAACGACGGGCGGTCCGCCCAGTGGAGGTCGTCCAGCACGACCAGCACCGGACGCCGCGAGGCCATGGCCTGCATCCAGCCGTCGAGCGCCTCGAACAGCCGCAGCCGCTCCGCTTCCGCCGCGCCGGGCAGGGGCGCGTCGACCGCCCCGATGTGCTCGACCACTTCGGGGAACAGCCGCGAGATCTCGCCGGCGCGGCGCTCCAGGTCAGCTCGCAGGATGGCTCTGGGGCAGGCCCGCGCGTACTCGCCCAGCGCCTCCCGGAACGCCTGGTAGGGCGCCAGGACCTCCTCGTCCCAGCGCCCGTGGAGGACCAGGGCGCCGGTCCCGTGGAGCCGCCGCGCCGCTTCGGCCGCCAGCGCCGTCTTGCCGATGCCCGGCTCGCCGCCCAGCAGCACCAGCACCCTGGACCCCGACCTCGCGCTCGACCAGGCCTCCTCGATCGCCCGCAGCTCACCGTCCCGGCCAATGAACGGACCGGCGGCGGCGACTGCGATCCAGGCGGCGTTCGACGCCTCGGCGTCGTCCAGGTCGGCGGGGTCGTCGGGCTGGCTGGCCCGCCGCGCCGGCACAACGGTGCGCAGCGGTGGGAACTTATTGGGCAGGCCGTCCACCAGGAGCTGATAGATCAGCTCGGGGTCCTCGAAGCCCTTGAGCCAGTGCGCCCCGAGGTTCCGCAGGCGGGTCCCGGGGGGCAGCTCGTCCGCGATGAGGCCGCGCGTCGTCTCGGAGACGAGGATCTGGCCGCCGTGGGCGGCCGAGCAGATCCGGGCTGCCCGATGGACGCCCAGCCCGACGTACCGCTCGGCGCCGGCTTCGGGCTCGGCGGTGTGCAGGCCGATGCGGACCCGCACCCGCACGCCGTCGGGCCAGGGGTGCTCCGCCAGGGCACGTTGCACGGCGATCGCGGCGGCGACCGCGTCCCTGGCCGTGCGGAAGGCGACGAAGAACGAGTCCCCCTGGGTGTCGATCTCCTGGCCGTGCCCCTGCTCGAACGCCGCCCGCAGCAGCCGCTGATGCTCCGCGAGGATCGCCGCGTAGCGTCCCCGGAGCCGCTGGAGGAGCTGAGTGGAACGTTCGATGTCGCTGAACAGCAGCGTGACCGTGCCAGAGGGCAGGTGACCCACCGCCGTCACCCCCTGCACCAGCCACCGCACACCCGGGAGGCAACGCTCCCGCAGATGCACCCCCCTGTCAAGCAGCTTGCTCGGGTTGCTGGGGGGCCGGCGGACGCCGCCGGAGCGAACGGCCGACCCGGACCTCAGGTCGTGACCTGGTCGTCGCGGATCAGCCGGATCATTCGGACGTCCGGGTGCTCCGCCAGCGCCGCGATCTGGGCCGGGGTGAGCCTGGCCGACACCGCGTTGGCGATCACGTGCTGGCGCACGGTCGCGCCGGCTCCCAGTTCGTTGATCCGCTCGACCATCGGCCGTTGGAGCTCGCGGACCTGGCGCTCCAGCGCGGCCAGTCCAGCACCCCGCTCCCCGCTGCTCGCGGGGACCGGCGTGACGTGCTCGATGATGACCGGAATGGGCCGGTCGGCGAGGCCCTCCGCGGCGGCACGCCGGAGCTCCTCGGCCAGCATGGGATCGATCTTCGCCTGCGTCATGATCTCCTGGCCCCCAGACCGCCCGTGGTGCGGCGACGGACACCCGTCGCCGCACCCGGGAGGCTCCGCTACTTCACGGTCAGCGTGTGGATCATCGCACCGAACGCGTTCACGAGCCCGTAGCCGGCCTCGTTGGGCGCGTACGGCAGGACCTCGCTGGTGTCCTCGAGGTGCTTCTTCACCATCATCGGCGAGGCGTCAGGGAACCGCTGCAGGATCAGCGCCGCCACGCCCGCCACGTGCGGGGTGGCCATCGAGGTACCGCTCAAGGCCGCGAAGCCGCCCCCCAGGACCGACGACACGATGCTCACGCCTGGGCCCGACACGTCCGGCTTGGTCCAGCGGATGGCCGAGCCCGGGCTCAGCCGCGCGGCGCCGGGGCCGATGCTGGAGAACCACGCGAGCACCTTGGCCTTGTCGACCGCGCCGACGGTGACCACTCGTCGGGCCGCCCCGGGGTGCCTGATGTTGGACTTGCCGGCGTTGGCGGGATCGGCGGCCTGGTTGCCCTCGTTGCCGGCCGCGACCACCACCGTGACGCCGAGGCGGACGGCGTTGTCCGCGGCCTGGCAGAGGATGCAGTCGGCGTCGTTGCAGACCCAGCCGTGGGCGATCTCGCTCCACCCGAGGCTGAGGCTGGCCACCAGCGCGTTGCGGCGCACCGCCTGGTCGAGCCCGTCGATGACCGACTGCGGCTGCCCGGAGCCACCAGCGGTCAGGACCTTGATGTTGATGAGGTCCGCCTGCCAGGCGACACCCCGGTAGATCGGATCGTTGCTCGCGACCGTCCCGGCGGTATGGGTGCCGTGGGCGCCCGGTATCGTGATGGACTCCCCGACGGTGCTCACCCGGTCGACCACCTTGCCGAGCAGCGCTGGGTGGTTCTCGTCGATGCCGGTGTCGAGGACCGCCACCCGGATGCCGCGGCCGTTGAACCCGAGCTGGTCCCAGACCTCCCTCGCCTCGATGACCTCGACGCTCTCGTTCATCGTGGTCACCTGGTCGAAGCTCTCGAGCCGCACGAGCTTGACCTCGTCGAGCTCGGCGACCTGGCGGATCTGAGCCGGCGTCAGGGTGGCGGTGACGGCGTTGGTGAGGACGTGCTGCCGGTCCGGCTCGATGCCGATCTCGGCGAGCACGGCGAGGACCGGCGCCTGCAATTCGTGAACCTGGTGCTCGAGGCTGGCCAACGCCGCTTGGCGAGCCTGCCCCTCCCCCGGCTGCCCCTCCAGGGCCCGGACGTCTTCCTGGTGTGAGATCGTTACCTGGACGCTCTGCTGCTCCTCGACCTCGGCCACGCTCACGCCACGCGCGCTGGCGCGGACCTTCTGCTCGTCGATCAAGGTGCGCAAGCGTGGTTCGAGCTTGTCATCGGCCATGTCATTTCCCCCCGAAACTGCGACCAGCCATCCTGTGGACGTCAATTCCGGGAGGGCCGCGTGCGGCTCCGTGCAGGCCATGCCTCTCCAAGCGGTGCATGCGACGAACCGTAGCAAGCACGCCTCCGCGCGACGGTGCCGTGCGTCACCTCGCCTCGGTGTCGGCCAGCACACCCGGACCGCGAGGGCCGATCAGGTGGTCCGGCAAGTCCGCCCTCGGGACCTCGGCGCGGACCCGGTCCCTGAGCTGAAGCTGAGGGGTGGGTAGGGATTTGCTAAGGGTTGGCCCGCGGTCCTTGTGGGCTTGTGCGTCGCCTGCTATGCCTTGCTGCCCAAGGTCCGAATTGCGGAGGTGGGCCGTGCTCGGGGCAGCAGCCGCCGTCCGGCGGTGAGCACCCGGGAACCGGACCGGCCGCGACCACCGTCCTATCGACGCTGACCGCGTCGAGGAAGGGGTCGAGATGAACAGGAGTCGGGTGGCGGCCGCGCTGGCGTTGGCGGTCGCCACGCTGCTGGCCGCGGGGTGCAGCGCGGGCGGGGACAAGGCCGCGGGCGGCGCCGCGGCGGGCGGGGGCAGCGAGGCCGCGGCCCCCGCCGCCGGGGCGCCGTCGAGCGGCGGGGCGACCGCCAAGGCCTCGGCCCCGGCAGTGCAGCTCGTCGATCTCGGCAACCGCATCGTGCGCAAGGCCACGCTCAGCCTCGAGGTCGGCAAGGCCAGGCTCAACGACACCATCAGCCGCGCCACCACGATCGTCAGCGGGCGCCAGGGCATCTACGTCAGCTCCTCCACCGAGGTGCCCGACAACGGACCGGCGCACGGCCAGGTCACCTTCCGGGTGCCGGTCGACGCCTTCGAGGCCACCCTGCGCGACCTCAAGGGGCTGGGCCGTTACCGCGGCGAGCACTCCAGCAGCGACGACGTCACCACCCAGTACATCGACCTTGGCGGCCAGCTCGCCGCCTGGCGAGCGCAGGAGAAGGTGTACCTGCGCCTGATCGGGCAGGCCAAGTCGATCGGCGACGTCATCTCGATCCAGAACCAGCTCCAGAGCGTGCAGTCCAACATCAACCGGCTCCAGGGCCAGGTCGACTTCCTGCGTGACCAATCGTCGTTCTCGACCATCGAACTGGACCTCGCCGAGCCCGGCGCCGCCGGCCCCGCCGTCCCCCGGACCCGCTTTGCGAAGGCCTGGTCGACCGCTGTGGACGGCCTGGGCGCAATCGCCGCCGCCGCCCTGGTCGTGCTCGTCTGGCTGGCCCCGTTCGCCCTCCTGGCGCTGATCGCCATCTGGGCGTTCCACCGCCTCCGACGCCCCGCCGCCGGTGTCGGCCTGGCCCCCCGCCCCCCGGCAACCTGACACCTGCCCGCCGCCGGCCAGGGTTCTTCCGGGTCACCCGCCCGGCCGCGGGGTCGGGGGGATAAAAAATAGGCCGGATTCCGTATTGCAGATGTCACGAGGGTCTCCGCAGAGTTACGGTATTCCGTCAGTATCGGTTGTCGGGGGGCCAACCGTGATTCTCCACCGCCCTTCGATTGTCGCACAATATGCGCGATCTACTCCACGTCTGTGCGTGCGAGGAAAGTTCTTCTCTATCGATAATGAAGGGTTTTATGCACGCGGTGTGACGTACGGAACGTTTTCTCCGCTCGAGGATGGTTCCGAATACCCTATTCCAGAGGTCGTGGAGCGAGATTTCGCCCAGATGGCGGTGAACGGGGTCAATGCCGTCCGGACCTATACCGTGCCGCCACGCTGGCTGCTCGACTCCGCTCGTCGACACGGCCTGCACGTCATGGTGGGCCTATCGGTCGAGCGCTATATCGGCTATCTGGCCGACAACCGCAAGAAGAGCCCGCCCAACTTCGGGGCGCTGGTTCGTAGTGCGGTCCGTGCGTGCTCGGCGCACCCCGCCGTCTTGTGCTATACGATCGCCAACGAGATCCCTGCCCCAATTGTCCGGTGGATCGGACCGCGGCGGGTCGAGCGGTACCTGGAGCGGTTGTGCAGGGCCGTCAAGGCGGAGGACCCCCAGGCCGTCGTGACCTACGTGAACTATCCCTCCACCGAGTACCTGCAGCTCCCCTTCCTCGACTTCGTCTGCTTCAACGTCTACCTGGAGTCTCAGGAGCGCTTGGAAGCCTACTTAGCGCGCCTGCAGAACCTCGCGGGCGAGCGCCCGCTCGTCCTGACCGAGGTGGGTCTGGACAGCCTTCGGCACGGCGAGGAGAAGCAGGCGCACACGCTCGACTGGCAGATCAGGACCGCGTTCGCGGCAGGCTGCGCCGGCGCCTTCGTCTACGCCTGGACCGACGAGTGGTTCAGGGCGGGCGCGGCGGTTGACGACTGGGACTTCGGGCTCACCCGCAGGGACCGGAGCCCGAAACCCGCCCTGGCCGCCGTCCGCGAGGCGTTCGCGGACGTGCCCGTGCCGGCGGATCAGCCCTGGCCTCGGATCTCGGTGGTGGTGTGCACCTACAACGGGCAGCGGACGATCGGCGACTGCCTGCAAGGCCTGCGAGAGCTCGACTACCCCGACTTCGAGGTGGTCGTCGTCGACGATGGCTCAACCGACGCCACCGCGGCCATCTCCAGACAGTTCGGTTTTGCTCCGATCACCACAGCTCATGGTGGGTTGAGCCATGCGCGCAATGTGGGCATGGAGGCGGCCACCGGCGAGATCGTCGCCTACATCGACGACGACGCCAGGCCCGATCCGCACTGGCTGACCTACCTCGCGATCACCTTCCTACGGACAGACCATGTCGGCGTGGGAGGACCGAACATTGCGCCCGCCGGCGACGGTGACGTCGCCGAATGCGTCGCCAACGCGCCTGGGGGCCCGGTGCACGTGCTGCTCTCGGACCAGGAGGCGGAGCACATTCCCGGCTGCAATATGGCGTTTCGAAAAACCAGCCTCCAGACGATAGACGGATTCGATCCGCAGTTCCTCAAAGCTGGCGACGACGTCGATATCTGCTGGCGGCTGCGGGAAGCCGGCGGCACGTTGGGATTCAGCCCAGCCGCCGTGGTCTGGCATCACCGTCGCAATTCCGTTCACGCCTACTGGAGGCAGCAACAGGGCTACACCGTGGCCGAGGTCCTGCTGGAAAGGAAATGGCCAGAACGGTACAACAGCGGCGGCCACGCCAGCTGGGCCGGCCGGATCTACGGCAGGGGCCTTCAGCAGATGCTCGGCGGGCGGAGCCGCATCTATCAGGGCACCTGGGGCAGCGCACCGTTTCAGGTGCTCGACCAGCCCAAGCCTGGCGCGCTCCGGTCCCTCCCGCTGCTACCCGAGTGGTATCTGCTCATCGGTGCCCTGGCGATGCTGTCGGCCGCCGGGCTGGTGTGGGGACGGCTGCGTTTCGCCCTGCCGATCCTCACGCTCGCCGCCGTCGCGCCCATCCTGCAGGCTGGCCTTGGCGCGGCGCGAGCCTCCTTCAGCAGCGGCCCTCGGTCTCGCCTCACGAGCCTGAAGCTGCGGGGCCTGACGGCGGTCCTGCACCTGCTCTACTCGGCGGCGCGGCTGTGGGGTCGCCTGCGTCACGGCCTCGCCCCCTGGCGGCGGCATGGTGGGCCCGGCCTCTCGCTGCGCCGACGGCGCAGCTTGGCGATCTGGACCGAGCGCTGGCAGGCTGCCGAGCAGCGGCTTCAGGAACTCGAGCTCGCCGTCAGGGGGGCCAGGGTGCCGGTGGTTCGCGGAGGTCCCTACGACCGCTGGGACCTCCAGGCGCACGGCGGGATGCTCGGCGCCGTCCGCATCCTGATGGCGATCGAAGAGCACGGCGCGGGCAGGCAGTTGGTTCGCGTGCGCCTCTGGCCGAGGTACTCGCCCGGGGCCGTCGTGCTGATCATCCTGGTGGCCGGGCTCTCGATCTCGGCGGCAATCGATCATGCCATCGTGGCCGCCGCCCTGTTCGGCGCGCTGGCCGGGCTGCTCGCCCTGCGAGCGCTGCACGAGACCGCGAGCGTCGCGGCCGCCGTCCGCTCCGCGCTCGCGCGGGTGAAGCTGGACAAGCGCCCCCTACCGCCGAGCCGTCGGCAACTCGCCATTTCCCGGTACCTGAGACGACGGCGCGCTCCTTCCAGGGAGCTCCGCTCGTGACCATCAACGACTTCCCGCTCTATCGACGGCTGCTGGATGAGACGCGACCCTACCGGCTGCACATCGTGGGCGTGTTCGTACTTAGCCTGCTGGCGAGCCCGCTGGCCCTGCTCACTCCGGTCCCGCTGAAGGTGGCCGTGGACAGCGTCCTCGACTCGCACCCGGTCCCCCACGCCCTGGACGCGTTGCTGCCGCCGGCCGCCACAAGCTCCCACACCGCCATCCTGATCGTCACGACCGTCATGGTGGTGGTGGTTGCGCTGCTCGCGCAACTCCAGATGCTGCTCATGACCCTGCTGAGCACCTACGTCGGCGAGCGCATGGTGCTGAACTTCCGGGCACAGCTGTTCCGCCACATCCAGCGCCTATCGGTCTCCTACCACGACGAGCGGGGCACCACCTATTCGACGTACCGGATCCAGTACGACGCCCAAGCGATCGAGTACATCGCTGTCCAGGGCTTCATTCCCTTCATCACGGCCGCCGTCACGCTGGTCCTGATGCTCTACATCATCCTCCGGATCGACTGGCAGCTCGGGCTGGTGGCGCTGGCGGTCTCGCCGTTGCTCTTCATGCTCGCGCGGATCTATCGCCGCCGGATGCGCCGCCAGTCGCGTGAGGCCAAGGAGCTGGAGACCTCGGCGCTGTCGATCGCCCAAGAGGTGCTCGCGGCGCTCCGGGTCGTGAAGGCGTTCGGGCAGGAGGACCGCGAGCACGAGCGCTTCGTGGGGCGCTCGACGCAGGGGATGCGCGCGCGGATCCACCTGGCGTTCCTCGAGGGCTCCTTCGCCCTGCTGGTCGGGCTGGTCGGCGCGCTGGGGACCGGTGCCGTCCTCTTCATCGGGATCCGCCACGTGCAGTGGCAGATCCTCACCCTGGGAGATCTGCTGCTCGTGATGGGCTACCTGACGCAGCTCTACTCGCCGCTCAAGACCATGAGCAAGCGGATGACCGATATACAGTCCTGGCTGGCAAGCGCCGAGCGGGCCTTCTCGCTGCTCGACGAGGGGCAGGACGTCCCCGAGCGGCCAGGTGCGCGGCCGATCCCGCATCGCCCCGCCGCCGCCCTCGCCTTTCGCGAGGTCTCGTTTGCGTATCTGGACCGTTTCCCGGTCCTCCGCGACCTCTCGTTCGAGATCGAGCCGCACACACGCCTCGGCATCGCGGGCCTGACCGGGTCGGGCAAGACCACACTGGTGAGCCTGCTGCTGCGGTTCTACGACCCGGACTCCGGCCAGCTCCTGCTGGACGGCCGGGACCTGCGCGACTACAAGCTGGCCGACCTGCGGAACCAGTACGCGCTCGTCCTCCAGGAGCCCGTGCTGTTCTCCGCCAGCATCGCCGAGAACATCGCCTACGCGCGCCCCGATGCCAGCTACGAGCAGATCGTCGCGGCGGCCGAGGCGGCCAGCGCCCGCGAGTTCGTCACGCGCCTCCCGGACGGCTTCGACACCCAGGTGGGAGAGCGTGGCATGCGCCTGTCGGGCGGCGAGCGCCAGCGCCTCGCCCTCGCCCGAGCCTTCCTGAAGGACGCACCCATCCTCATTCTGGACGAGCCCACCAGCTCGGTCGATCCAAGGACCGAAGCCATGATCATCGAGGCACTGGAGCGGCTCATGCGTGACCGCACCACCATCCTGATCAGCCACCGGGAGAGCACGCTCGAGCCCTGCGACGTCCGCATCCAGCTGGAGGGCGGCGAGATCGTCGCCAGGGCCGGCATCTAGCAGAGCGGGAGGATCTCGATCGTGATCGAGGGGCTGGAATGCGCGCTGCGGGACAGCGGCCAACAGGGCCTGGCGGAGCTGCGTGGCGTGCTGCTGGAGCTGCTGGGCGCATCGCGGGTGACCGGGCGGCTGACCAGCGAGCAGTGCTTGAAAGAGCAGAAGGTCTACCGTCTGGGGTTCGAGGTCGACGGTGGGGCTCGTACGTTCGTCGTCAAGCGCATGAACCTGCCACGCGCGGTCCGCAACCAGCTCGTTGCGACACGCTGGCTCCCCGCCGGCGACCTGGGCGGCGCAGGCCCCGTCCTGCTCGGCGTCGCCGCCGAGCGGAGCGCCGAGTGCGTCTGGCATGTCTACGAGGATCTCGGAGACCGCACGCTGGACACCGTCAATCCCGAGCGGAGCCGGGTGGAAGCGGCCGTCGACCTGATCGCTGCACTGCACGTCCGCTTCGCGGAGCACCCGCTGCTGCCCGAGTGCCGGATGTACGGAAAAGACATGGGGATGACCTATTACCTGACGAACATCCGGGACGCCATCCGCGGTCTGGAATCCCTCCAGCCGCCGTCCGTCCACGCCGACGCAGGCGATCTGGCGCTGCGCGACCGGCTGCTGCGCCGCCTGTACAAGCTGCTCGACGAAGGTCCCGACCGCGCCCGGGTCATGGCCGAGGGGGGTGGGCCCGAGACACTGCTGCACGGGGACCTGTGGCCGAAGAACATCCTCGCGGTGCCGACCCCGGACGGTCTCCGGACCCGCCTGATCGACTGGGACGCGACGGGGGTCGGACCGCTCACCTACGATCTCTCGACGTTCCTGTACCGGTTCTCGGCCCACCATCGGCCGTGGATCCTGGACCGGTACCAGCAGGCGGTGGCACCCCTCGGTTCGCAGGCGCCCGCCACGAGAGATCTGAGCCTGCTGCTGGAGACGGCCGAGATCTCGCGCATCGCCAACTGCCTCATCTGGCCCTGTATCGAGGCGGTGCAGGCGCAGGCCGAATGGGCGTTCGACAGGCTGGCCGAGATGGAGACCTGGTTCGAATCCGTCGAGCCGGCGCTCACCGCGGTGGGGGCGCCGCCGGGGGTCCCCGCATGAAGTTCATCGTTGTCAACGGTGACGATCTGGGTGCCAGCCCGGGAGTCAACCGTGGCATGGCGGAGGTGCACCGGCGCGGCCCGCTGACGAGCGCCAGCCTGATGGTGAACCTGCCGGCGAGCCAGGAGGGAGCCCGCCTGGCACGTGACCTGCCAGGGCTGAGCGTGGGCCTGCATGCCAACCTCACGGATGCGTCCGGGCGGGCGCTCGTCGACCTCGAGACCGGAGCGCGCTGCCAGACGGTGCTCCGCGAGCAGCTGCGCTGCTTCCAGGAGCTCATGGGCCGCCCGCCGACCCATCTCGACTCGCATCACAATCTTCACCGGAATCCTCGACTGCTCCCGTACTTCCTCGAAGCGGCCGACCGGTACGGGCTGCCGCTGCGCGAACACTCGCCGGTGCGCTACCTCTCCAGCTTCTACGGGCAGTGGGCGGGCGAGACGCACCTGGAGCAGATCAGCGTCCAAGGCCTGATCGCCCTGGTGGAGACCGAGATCTCGGCGGGTGTCACCGAGTTGAGCTGCCACCCGGGCTACCCGGACCCGCTGCTGCGATCCAGCTACCGGATGGAGCGGGAGGTCGAGCTGCGGACGTTGTGCGACCCCGCGCTGCGGGCGTTCCTTTCTGCACGGCAGATCCGACTCGTCAACTTCGGCGAGGCCATGGACCTCCTCGCCGAGGAAGCCGAGAAAGGAACGACATGACCACCGTCGTGGTCTCCCCGTACCGGACCTTGAAATTCCTCGAGGGGGGCGGCCACTTCTGGGTCTACCTGCAGTATGTGGAGGGTCTGCGCCAGGCGGGGTGCGAGGTGTACTGGCTGGAGCGTGTCCCCGGCGGCGGCCCCTGGCGGGAGAGGTCCCGGATCGAGACCTGGCTGGATCGGCTGAAGCGTTACGGGCTGGCTGGGAAGGTCATCCTCTACACGGACGAGGGGTGCGCGCAGGGCAAGCCGTACGACTACCTGGTGGGTACCCGGTCCGAGGCACACGACCTGTTCCAACGAGCCGACCTGCTGTTGAACTTCCACTACGCGATCGATGCCAGGCTGCTCGCCTGCTTCCGTCGAACCGCCCTGGTGGACATCGACCCGGGCCTGCTCCAGAAGTGGATGAGCACCGGCCAGCTCGCCGTGGCGCCGCACGACCTGTACTTCACGATCGGGGAGATGGTCGGAACGCCGTCGGCTCCCTTTCCGGACTGCGGTCTCGATTGGGTGCACATCCAGCCACCGGTGTGCCTGGGGCTGTGGCCCTACGTGCACGACCCGCGGTGCGAGGTGTTCACGACGGTCACCGACTGGTGGAGCGGGTACGCCGTCGAGATCGTGGACGGCCGCGAGGTGCTGTACGACAACAACAAGCGGGTGTCGTTTCTGGCGTTCGCCGAGCTTCCCCGTCTGACGAGCCAACCGCTCGAGCTGGCCGTCTACATGGCCGCTGACGATGCCGAGGATCGACGGACGATGGAGCGCCACGGCTGGCGGCTCCGCCATTCTCTGGAGGTCAGCAGGACCCCTGAGCTGTACCGCTCCTACATCCAACGCTCGCGAGGGGAAATCAGCTGCGTGAAACCCTCGTACGTCAAGCTCCAGAACGGATGGATCAGCGATCGGAGCCTGTGCTATCTGGCCAGTGGCAAACCGGTGGTGGTGCAGCGCACCGGTCTGAGCTCGTACCTGCCCTCCGGCGAGGGCATCCTCCAGTTCTCCTCGCCGGCGGAGGCGGCCGAGGCGTTGGCGACGGTCAACGCGGACTACCGGCGCCACTGCCGCAGCGCTCGGGAAATCGCCGAGACCTACTTCGACGCCCGCCGGACCACCGGGAAGATCTTGGACGTCGCGCTGCGGTGACCCGTCCGCGGCCGGCCCCGCAAGGAAGGAGGGACATGTCCACCGTTGTGGTCTCGCCCTACCGGACCCTCGAGTTCCTCGAGGGCGGCGGCCACTTCTGGGTCTATCTCCAGTACGTTCACGGCCTGCGGCAGGTGGGGTGCGATGTCTACTGGGTCGAGCAGTTCGACAGTCGTGGCGCCCGGCAGGAGAGGTCCCGGGTCCACAGCCTGCTGCGGCGACTGGAGCGGTACGGCCTGGCGGGCAAGGTCATCCTCTGCACGGACGCGGGCGGCGAGCGCACCTATATCGGGGCCACCCGGTCCGAGGCGCACGAGCTGTTCGAACGAGCCGACGTGCTGTTGAACTTCCACTACGCCATCGATCCCGAGCTGTTGGCCTGCTTCCGCCGGACCGCTCTGGTGGACATCGACCCGGGTCTCCTGCAGACGTGGATGAGCACCGGTCTGCTCTCGGTGGCGCCGCACGATGTGTACCTCACCACCGGGGAGACGGTCGGAATGCCGTCGGCGCTGTTTCCGGACGGTGGTCTCGAGTGGGTTCACATCCGGCCACCGGTGTGCCTGGATCTCTGGCCCTACACGTACGACCCCCGGTGCGAGGTGTTCACCACGGTCACCAACTGGTGGGGCGAATGGGCGACGGAGACGGTAGAGGGCCGCCCGGTGCTGTACGACAACACCAAGCGGATCGCCTACCTTGCCCTCGCCGGGCTCCCCAGCTTGACGAGCCAGCCACTCGAGCTGGCCGTCCATCTGGCTCCCGCTGATGGGGAGGAGCGTCAGATGCTGGAGCGGCGCGGCTGGCGGATCCGTCACGCCTCGGAGGTCAGCAGGACCCCGGAGATGTACCGCTCCTATATTCAACGGTCGCGTGGCGAGCTGAGCTGCGTGAAGCCTTCGTGCGTCAAGCTGCAGAACGGGTGGGTCAGCGATCGGAGCTTGTGCTATCTGGCGAGTGGCAAGCCGGTGGTGACGCAGGACACGGGTCCGAGCCCGTACCTGCCGTTCGGCGAGGGCATCCTCCAGTTCTCCTCGCCGGCGGAGGCGGCCGAGGCGTTGGCGGCGGTCAACGCGCACTACCAGCGCCACTGCCGCAGCGCTCGGGAAATCGCCGAGACCTACTTCGACGCCCGCCAGATCGCCGAGAGGATCCTGAATGTCGCGCTGGCCTGACCATCGGGCAGGCCTCGACACTGGCGGGTGGGCCTCAGGCCAGGCCCCGCCTGATCGTCTCCGCCTTGTCCACGAGGATGGTCACGGCGCTGTCCGGGTACGCCCATTCCGCGGAGCGGGCAAGCGAGCGCAGCACCCTGTGGAGGCGAAGGCGGTCCAGCTCCGCCAGCAGCTCGTCGGAGCAGGTGACCTCAAGGCCGAACGCGTCAGCCCCCTCGGCATAGGCTTCGCAGAACCGTTCGATCGTGGGACGGTGGTCGACCTCGTTGGCCATGCACGCCAGGTCATGGAGCTGGGGGCCGACAGCCGCCAGCTCCCAGTCCACCGGGCAGATGCGCAGCGGCGTGGGCGACGTGTCGACGAGGATGTTCTTGGGCCGGTAGGACCCGTGCACGAGCGTCGGCCGGCCGGCGCAGAACCCCTCGATCATCGCCCAGTACGCGTCCACGGCGGCCGCCAGCCGTCGGTGGAGGGAGCCGGAGCGCGAGCCGACCGCACGCAAGGCCCGCTCGGCCATGTTGCGGAAGTAGGCGTCGTCGTAGTTGACCAGGAGGCCCGGCCGCGCGAGCTCGGCCTCCCGGCCCCCGAGAGCTCCGTGCAGCCGCCCGAGCCAGCCCGCGGCGGCGACCCAGTCCTCGATCGGGGACTGGCGCAGCGTCCGCCCCTGGACGAACTCGAGCAGCAGCCAGTGACGGCCGCTCGGTTCGTCCCAGACCAGACCGTAGAGTTCGGGCGTCCCGAGGTCCCGCCCCGCGAGTACCGTCTCGTAGACGTAGCGCTCCCGCGCGCCATGCCACAACGCGACATCCGACGCGTGTCGGGATACGTCGAAGTCCTTGAGCAACACGTCGAGCGTGCGGCCGTCGTCCAGATCGAGCATCAGCCGTCGCAGCGCGTACGAGGTGGAGGCCGGCGCTGGCAGCTCCCGCACCGCCGTGACCGGCGTCCCCAGGCAGCGCCCGACGATCACGTCGAACCCGCGCTCGGATGGCTCTGCGTGCCCGATCACGAACGGCTCCATCCCCTCAACGGTGCACCTCTGAACGGAGGGCCGGGTACGGCCTGAGCGATGCGACCTGACCACGATGCCATCAAGGCCCCCGGCCCTCCAGCCGAAGGCTCCGGGTCGGCACGGGTCGGCCGTGGGCAGCTCATGATCGAAACACTCGAAGAGGGCCTGTCGCATCTGTCCGGCGACCGGGTGCGGGTACGGTCGATCCGCGCCGAGGAACTCCGCAAGGGCGGGAGCTTCGCGATGCACCGCCTTGACGTCCAGCTCGAATCCGGCGACGTCCTTCCCGCGGTCTTCAAGGACCTCAACCCGCTTCGGCAACTCCAGAATGCCAAGCGCATTCGCCGGCTGGAGCTCGGCCGAAGTCGTCGCGAGATCTGGATGTACCGGCACGTCCTGCCGGGGCTGGCGCTCGGGACGCCGCGGCTCTACGGGTACCGGTGGGAGCCCAAACGGGGCAACCTGTGGCTGTTCGTCGAGGACGCCGGACCGCACCGCCTCGCTCACCGTGGCGATCTCGGCCTGTTCGAGCAGGCGGCGGCCTGGGTTGGCCGGTTCCATGCGGCCACCACGGGAATGGCGAGCGACGAGCGGCTGCTGCGGTACGACCGGGCCCACTACGAGCGCCGGGGCAGGGACTTGGAGGCGTGCCTGCGACGGATCGCCGAGCCGGACCGACCGCTCGTCGAACGAGCCCTCGCCAGGCACGGCGCGTTGGTCCAGCTGGTCGACGGTCTGCCGCACGGCATGATCCACGGCGAGTTCTTCGGCAAGAACGTCCTGGTCCGGCGTGATCGGGCCACGGACGCGATCGCCGTCATCGACTGGGAGACGGCAGCCACCGGACCGCAGTATGTCGACCTCGTCAGCATCAGCGCGGGTCGCTGGACGAGGAGCCAGCGGATGGCGATGCGACGGGCCTACTTCGACGCCAGGCATTCACCGGTCCCGGTCAGTGTCGACTGGAGACGCTTCAACGAGGAGGTCGACGTCGTGGCCATCCTCCAAGCAGTCAGCTGGTTGGGCTTCTGGGTGGGTAGCGACCCCAACGACCCCAGGTACGCCTCGCACGTCTCGCGGTGGATGCACGAGCTTCGAACCACCCTGGGCGAGCACGTCTCGCCATGAGGGCGGCCGGGACCACTTCCCTTCCCGGCACCGCCTTCCGCGCGCTCGCCTTCCTTCCGGATGCACGGGCAGGCCGGCGGATGGATCAGCTCCCGGGGTACAGCCGCCGTAGCTCGTCCAGGGACGGCCGGCCCTCGGCACGGGTGCCCGCGGGCGTGTGTGCCGGGTCGAGCCGGCCCGTGACCAGCCGCACCAGCGCCTCGGCCGGCAGCCGAAGCGACCCCGACACCTCCCCGGACCTGGCCGGGCCAAGCCGCGCCTGCGCGCCCAGGTCCAGCATGAACCGCCGGGAGGGGTCGCTGGTCGCCACGGCCAGCCGCGCGGGTGCCAGCCGGCCGAGCACTGCGGGATCGACCAGGCTGGCCCCAAGCGGCGGCAGCTCGACCAGCAGCCCGACGGCCTCGGCGTCCACAGCCGTGGCGGGCTCGAAGGCCACGTGCACGTCCCAGGCGTGCAGGGCCTGCTCGACCAGGCGGAACGCCAGGAATACCGGTAGCTCGACCGGGCCGACGTGAACGTATGGGCGGAGTTCGCGCCGCGCGGCGTCGTCGAGGGCGGCGACCGCGTCGTGCAGGCGCGGGACCGCCTCCGCGAACGCGGTGGCCTGCTGGCGTGGCGGGCGGGCGTCCCAGCGCGCCCAGACCGCGCGGAAGTCGTCGGGTCCCAGCGGCGTGGTGCCGGCGCGGGCGGCCTGCAGTTGGGCGAGGGCGATCTCGGCGCCGCTGCCAAGGTGGGACAGTACCTGTGCGACCGACCAGTCGGTGCAGTAGGACTGGCGGGTCAGGTCGGCTCCGCGGAGCCCGTGGACACGGGCGGCCAGCTCATCGTGGCAACGGCGCAGCGCTGCCAGCAGGCGGTCCACTGGTGCGGTCACGGTCGGGAGCTCAACTACCAGCTCGGGCATGGTCGCCTCCTGGTCGCGGCCTGTGCTCGGAAGACCGTAGCCGCGCGGAGGCAATGGGGAATCGGAAGGAATTCTCGTGTTTGCTCCGCCGGCTCCTACCGGGCCGCGGCGTCGTCCATCCCAGTGTCACGGAGACTGTGCGCGAGCTCGGTCCGGGAGCGCACGCCCAGCTTGGCGTAGGCGCTGGTGAGGTGGGCGGCGACCGTCTTGGCGCTGAGGAATAGCAGGTCGGCGACCTCGCGGTTGGTGCGACCCTCCGCAACCAGCTCGGCGACGCGGCGCTCAGTCGGCGTCAACGCCCCCGTGCCGGCCGCGCGGCCGCCGATCCGGGCGAGCTCGGCGGTGGTCTTGGCCGACCAGAGGCGCGCGCCGAGCCCGTCGAACAGCGCCAGCGCCTGCGCAAGGGTCTGTCGGGCGGCCCGTTTTTGCTTGCCGCGGCGCAGCACCACCCCCAGCGCCAGCAGGGTGCGGGCCCGCTCGAATGGCCAGCCGAGCCGGTCATGCTCGGCCAGGGAGCGTTCCAGCTCGGCCAGCGCCCCATCGACGTCGCCCCGGGCGGCCAGCACCAGCCCCCGGGCGCGGGCGGCGGTGGCCAGCGCGAACGGCCGGTCCAGCGCACGCCCCCTGGCCGCCAGCTCCTCGGCCAGCGCGGCCGCCTGGTCCAGCTGGCCGAGCTCGACCAGCGCGTCCAGCTCCGACCAGACCAGACGCGCCCAGGTCGGCTCGCGGACGCCCGCATCGCCAAGCCGCTCCAGCAGCGGGCCAAGCTCCGCATGTGCTGCTTTGGCGTCACCACGGGACAGGGCCACAAAGCCCAGCACCGCGCGCCCCTCCAGCATCAAGGGCACGAGACCGCCGCGCTCGGCCGCGTCGAGGAGCTCCAGCGCTGCCGTCCGCGCTGCCTGGGCGTTGCCGAGATGGGCGTCGACCAGGGCGGCGGCCAGCAGCCCACGGGCCAGCCAGAACGGGCTGGCCAGGCGCCGTGCCGTCCGCAGCGCCTCGCCGGCCAGCCGCTGTGCACGCGGCCACCGCCCCCGCGCCAGCTCCACCTCGGCCAGCACCGCCGGGGCCCAGACCAGGCCGAGCTCGTTGCCCTGCTCGATCGCCCGCCGGTACAGCCGCTCCAGCCGGGTGGCGGCGGATCGGGTGTCGCCTCGAGCCAGGTCCACCTGGCTGAGGATCAGGTCAGGATCCTCGTGCGCGGGCAGCGGCCGGGCGGCACGGGCGAGCTGCTCGACGCGTCCGGGCAGGTCGGGCGGCAGCTCACCGGCGATCAGGGCCCCGAGAACGTTCAGGTTCAGGGCGTCGAGCAGGCCGCGAGGATCGCCGAGGGCCTCCGCCTGCTCCACCGCCCGCCGGATCAGCCGCAGCGCATCCCGCAGGCGACCCTGCCACCAGTACGGCCCGGCGAGCCGGCGGGCCACCATCGCCTGCAACGCCTGGTCGCCGCGGGACTCGGCCAGCGCGGCCTCCAGCAGCTCCACGGCCCCATCCACGTCGTCGGCGAGCACCAGCATGCCCAGGCGCCAGCGCAGGTCAGCGCGCACCCGACCCGGCGGCGCGGCCTCGAGCGCCGCGGCCAGATGCGCGCGGCCACGGCCGGCCTCCCCGGCGGTGACCCAGTGGTAGCCGGCGGCAACCCGGCGGCGGCGGACCTCCTCGACCTGGTCGGGTGGGGTCAGCCGCACGGCGGCCTCGGCCAGCTCGGCGGCGACCTCGGGCGCGCCGCGTGCCCGGGCCCGGTCCGCGCCCTGCTCGACCGCGGCCGCCACGCCCGCGTCCGGGCCGTCGACCGCCAGCACCAGATGCCGGGCCCGCTCCTCCGGATCGACCAGTGTCGCCGCCAGCCGGGCATGCAGCGCGCGCCGCGCCGACGGCGCCAGCCGCGCCGACGCGGCGACGCCGAACAGTGGATGCGAGAACCGCAGCCGGCCCTCCTCCACCAGCAGCACCCCGGCGTCCAGCGCGGTGTCCAGGGCGGTCTTGGCGTGCTCGCCGAGCACGGCCGCGATCAGTCCCACGGTCGGGGCGGCAAGCCCCGCCACCGCGGCAAGCGGCTCAGTCGCGACGGACGGTAACCGCTCGAGGCGGTCGGCGAGCAGCTCCTCCAGACGTGCCGGCAGCGGTAACAGGCCGCCGCGCAAGTGGCCCGACCGGCGCTGCGCGGCCACCAGCTCCAGCGCGTACAGCGGGTTGCCGCCGGCCGCCGCGGCCACCCGGCGGCGCAGCGACCGCGGCAGCGGCTCGCCAAGCCGCTCCTCCACCAGCAGCTCCAGGTGGTCGGGGTCGAGCGGACCGACCAGCAGCCGATCCCGGCGCCCCTGCGGCAGCGCGTCGTCCAGCCCGAGCGGCAACGGGCCGCCCGGCTCACGCCGTGTGACGAGCACGCCGACCGGCACCGCCTCGAGCCGGCGCAGCGCGAAGGTGAGCGTGCGGGCCGACGCCGGATCCAGCCACTGCACGTCGTCGAGCGCGACCAACAGCGGGGTCGCGGCAGCCAGCGACCGCAGGACCCCGAGGGTCGCCCGGCCCACGAGATGTGGCTCCACCGGATCCTGCCCGACCTCGGCGCGGCCCAGCACCACCTCGAGCGGCCGCCGCTGCGGCGACGGCAACGCCGCCAGCACCGTGTCGGTCACCCGGCCCAGCAGGTCCGCCAGGCCGGCGTACGCCAGCCCGGACTCCGCCTGGGCGCAGCGGGCGCGCAGCACGCGCGGCCCCGCCGCCTGGGCGAGGAGCGCCTCGAACAGCGCCGTCTTGCCGATCCCGGGCTCGCCCTCGACGACCAGCGCTGACGGCCCACCCGCGAGCTCGGCCACGAAGGCGTGCAGCCGCGCGGTCTCGTCTTCGCGTCCGACCAACTGCCCCATGGGCCCTCCCGCCGGCAACCACCACAAGTGTCCCACTTGGCGGAGCGCCGGTCGCCAGCGTCTGCGCGGTGGTGCTGGGCGGAGAGACCCACGTCAACCTGCTGCCGCCGGCGGCCGGGCGGTCTGATGGGATCAGCGGACCAGTCCGGCGATGAGGTTGACGGAACCCCCCACGATCACCACGCCGAACAGGTACGACAGCAGGGCGTGGGAGAGCACGGTGCGCCGGATCCGGGGATCGCGCACCGTCGTGTCGGACACCTGGTAGGTCATGCCGATCGTGAACGCGACGTAGGCGAAGTCGCGGTAGGTGGGCGGCTGCTGCCCGGCCGAGTCGCCAAACGCGATGCCCATGGCTGTCGAATTGAAGTGCAGGTCGGCGTAGCGCAGGGTGTAGACCGTGTTGACCACCGTCCACGACAACGCGACGGTCAGCACCGCGACGCCGATGAGCAGCAGCCGCGCTGCGCCGCTCTGCCGGCCCGCAACGCTGAGCGCAAAGCCGACACCCAGGAGGCTGGCGACGCTGGCCCCGATCAGCAGTAGCGTCGCGGAGCCGCGGGTCTCGTCCTCGCGCGTGGCGAACTGCTTGGCGTGCGGGCTGTCGGCTCGGAGGATGATCGGCCAGAGGCTCACGAGGAAGATGACCGCGGCGGCATCCCAGCCCACGACCACCGCCAACCCCCAGGTCAGGAACCGCATGAGCAGCAGCGCCACGATCAGCCCGATGGAGGCCACCACGACGGTTCGCCGCAGGGCAGGGGCGTGCCAACCCAGCCATCGGTGGTACCGCGTCTCTGGCGGGATGGCGGTCATCGTCCGAGTGTTGCCGATCGCATCGCCGTATGCCACCGCTCTCCTGGCGTGGACGCCGAGCACGACCTTTGCTTTGGTGATAGACACTGGCGCGAGATGATCACCTGTGCCGATGGTGGTGTCGTCGACGCTTGGTGCCAGCAGCGGCTGGGTGCGAAGCCGAGCGAAGTCGCTGTCGCCCTTGCCACCGTGGGTCGGCTGGGACCATGACGCGCCGCAGCTGTGGCCGGCCGCTGACGACCGCGACGAGGACCTCAACGACCATCCAGGACCGCGCTGGCTGGATGACGTCGCTGTGCGGGTGCCATCTGCTCGCCCGGTTCCATAGCGTTCGCCCCCGTTGGCCGCGGCCCTGGCGTCCACCGTCACACGTCGGCGGCTCTGGCGTCGGCGTCGGCGCGGCCCCCCGCTGCTCGCTCCTCAGCGGGTCGGTCGACGAGCTGCTGGACCCGCTTGGTGGCCTCGCGCAGGGAGAACGCGGCGAAGATCTCGCTCACCCCCAAGCAGCTGCGTCCACCACCACGCCACCTTGGGGCCGGCCAGCGCGCTGACCAGGTGCAGGACGCCGAAGACGATCAAATACCAGGCCACCAAGATCGACACCACATACAGGGTGATGTCCGGCCACACGAAGGTGATGACCCCGGCGGCCACCCCCAGGATCCCCGCCACGACAAACAGCCAGCGCCAGTCCCGCACCCGGCCGGCCACCGCCAGCTGGGTGACGCCGCCGAACAGGAAACTCACGCCCACCAACGCGGCCACCGCGGCCAGGCTGCCCACCCGGTAGGACAGCACGTACATGCCGAACAGGGTCCACAGGACCCCGAGGACCAGAAACCACCACCAGATCGCCGACAGGTCCTGAACGCCCGCCCGCATGGTGTCCCGCAGGGTGCCCGAAGGTGTCGCGTCGCTGGTCATGGCAACCTCCCTTGCTCCTCGTCGCCGCCTGCGGGTCCCCTCACCGTTCCACGGGCCCGTGGCGGCGTGGCCGCTTCCACCCTGTGCCGTGTTGCGTCATGCCAGCCGCTCGGGACCCGCGGCTAGGAGCCGGCTTGCTTGGCGCGCTCGTCGGCGTAGGCGCGGGCGTCGATGGCGTCCAGCACCGCCAGCCGCGCGCTGTCGACACTCCACTCGGCGTAGTCGATGGCGGCGGCCGCGTCGTCTTCCGCCCAGTCCGCGTCGCTGGCCGCCGCGCGGGCGTCAACCTGGCTGGCCCGCTTGTCGATCCTCGCCTGGAGGTCGTCCATCTTGGCGGCGGCGTCGGCCTTCATCTGCGCCCACCTGCCCCGTGCGCTGGCGGCGGCCTCCCCGGCCTGCTGCTGCGCGTCGTTGACGGCCAGGTTGATGTCGACCTGGGCCTGGTCGATTCGCCGCCTGAGCTGGTCACGGGACTCGGTGGCGGCCGCCTGCGCCGCCGACTTGGCCGCCGCGACGCGCTGCTGCAGTTCGTCGAGTTGTGCGGAGAAGTCCATGCTTCGATTCCTCCTTGCCTTGGTCTGATTGCCGATCTCGCTGCTGGTGACGCTCGCCGCCACCCAAGGTCCGTGCCGACCCATCCGGCCTGATGCGAGCTCCTCGGGGATCGCGCAGGGTCCTCTCCTCGGGTAGAGCGGCAGCAGTCAGGCCATCACCCCCCTTTCCGCCCGCCCAAACGGTAGGCCCCGCGGCGCAGTCCTGCCATTGGGCGCGCGTCACAAAGCAGCCGCCCCGCGTCGTACCCCGCGCACATCCGCATCTCGGACTGGAGGCGCGTGGAATCGACGTGAGCGAACCGACATGACTTGGCCATCCTCCAGTTACGGGACAGCTCCGGAGCCAGCGGCGTACGATCCGTCGGTGGACAGATCCAGTCCAACCGTGGCACAGAGCGCCGCGGACGTCTCCGGCGCGCTTGCCCGCCGCACCGCAGAGCTGTCCGCGGACATTTACGACCTGATCGTGCGGGAAATCCCGCAGCTACGTGCCGACAGCCGGGTTCTCACGCTGCTGGAAGCCAGTGTCGGGGAGAACGTGGCCACGTTGTTGCACGTCCTTCAGCACGACATCGACATGGGCCATGTGCGCGCCCCGGCGGCCGCGGAGGAATATGCCCGACGGCTGGCGCAACGCGGTGTACCCATTGCCGCGCTGCTGCGTGCCTATCGGATCGGCTCCGCCCGGTTCCAGGACTGGTGCCTGCAGGAACTCGGGCGGCGTACCGACAATGCATCGGTCGTCAGCGCAGCCGGGCTGCGCATCGCCGAGATCACCGCCCTCTACATCGACCAGGTGTCGGAAGAGGTCGTGTCCGCGTACGAAGCCGAGAAGGAGAACTGGCTCCGGAACCTCAGCGCGGCCCGAGCCGCCCGCGTCCGGGCGCTGCTGAGAGGCGACCGGTTTGACGTCGATTCCTCAGAGGCGGTCTTGGGATACCGGCTCAGGCAGCACCACGTCGGTGTGGTGTGCTGGGTCGGCGAGGCGGAAGCAGGCAGTGACGCGCTCGCACGGCTGGAACGCGCGACCGCGGAGGTGGCGCGCCGGGCGGAGTGCGAGGAGCGGCCGATCTTCCTTCCCCAGGACGAGTTCAGTGCCTGGGCCTGGCTCCCGCTCGGCGCCAGGGACACCTTCGCCGTTCGGGCTGTGCGCACCGGCACCGGCGGGGCGGAACCAGGGATCCGGTTCGCCTTCGGCGCCCCTGGCGCCGGCCTCTCTGGCTTCCGCCGCACCCACCGCCAGGCCTTGGGCGCGCACGATGTCGCGCTGGCCGCTGATCCATCGGGACAGCTCATGACCAGCTTCGGGGAGGTTGCTCCACTGGCCCTGATGTCGAGCTCGATCGAGCTCATGCGGGCCTGGGTCATCGAGACGCTTGGGTCGCTCGCCGACGACGACGACCACAACTCCAGGCTACGTGAAACGCTCCGCGTCTTCCTGCAGGAGAATGGCAGCTTCAAAGCCACCGCCGAACGGCTCACGCTGCACAAGAACACCGTCCAGTATCGGGTACGCAAGGCCGTTGAGGGCCTCGGTTGTCCCGTTGACGAGAACCGCCTGAACGTTGAGCTGGCCCTACTCGCAAGCCAGTGGCTCGGCGCGACAGTCCTGCGGCACGAGGGAGAGCCCCGGCCATGACGATCCACGAGAGCTTGGGCGCTGGCGGGTGGCGGGGCGCATTTCCGGCTAGCTGGTATCCCAAGATGGCAGCCCGCCGGGAGCGCGGACGGGTGCTGACCGTGAAGACATCCGACTGCTCGAGCGCGATGCTGTACAGGACGGGTCGCGAGTCAGCGAACCATCGGATGGTGCGGGATGCGGCAGGTGCGGATCACCAGGCAGCGCCGGACGGCGGACGCCCGCTGGCGCCGGCGGCGGGAGGCAGTGCTCCCGTTGGACCCTCGGGACCCTGACATCACCCGCGCCAAGCGGCGACAGCGCGACGTAGCGACCGATGAGCAGCGGCTGAGGCGTGATCACCTTGGGGCTGGAGCGGACTCAGGGACGTCATCGTGAGTGCGTCCTCGGTCTTCGTCACCACGTTCCTGGCTGCCGCTGTCGAGGTCATCGAGATGGTGATCATCGTCGTGGGTGTCGGCAGCGTGCGCGGGTGGCGCTCGACCTGGCTGGGTGCCGGCGCTGGCCTCGCGGTCCTTGCGCTGCTGGTCGGGGCGTTCGGGACAGCGCTTCGGGTGGTGCCGATCGGCGGGCTGCGGCTGGTGGTCGGGTCGCTGCTGCTGGTCTTCGGTCTGCAGTGGCTTCGCAAGGGGATGGGGCGGCCGCGGCGTTCGTGGTGGTCGCGAGCGCGGGCCTGGTTGCCCGCGGCGCGGTGCAGAGGATTCCGCGCAGCGCGCTGCAGCTGCTGGTGGGACGCTGCTGTCCAGCTTTGGGACGTTCTGGGCGGTGGAGGGACTGGGGGTCGCGTGGCCGGGCAGTGACGCCGCGATCCTGGTCCTGGTCGGCTGGTACGTGCTGGCGGCCGCCGGCTACGTCGGGCTGCTGCGCCGGCGCGCTCGCCGGCTCGTTCCCGAGGAGACGGGAGCTTGAGGATGGTCCTGGGCTGGCTGAGGGGTTTCGGGCGGTTCTGGTACGGCTTCATCATCGGCGACGACTGGACCGTCGCGGCGACCGTGGCGGTCGCGCTGGTGGTGACCTGGCTGCTGCACACCGCGGCGGTGGCCGCGTGGTGGTTGCCGCCGTTGGCGGCCGTGGTGGTGGTCGGGGTGAGCCTCCGCCGCGCCGCCCGGTGATGGGAGCAGCCAGCCGGTCAGCCGGGTCGCAGGATGGCCTTGATCACCCCGTCGGCGCGCCGGTCGAAGCGCTCGTACAGGCTCGGGGCGTCCTCGAGGCTGCCGTGATGGGTGACGATGCGGCCTGGGCGGGCACGGCCCGAGTCGACGAGGTCCCGTAGGCGGGTGGTGTAGCGCCGGTCGTGGGTACGGCCGAAGTGGACGGATACTCCCTTGTTGAACAAGCTCGCCCAGTGGATGCGCAGCGACCCGTCGGGGCTGCCGCCGGGCGCTGGGGCGAGGTCCTTCTCCGCGTAGACCCCGGCGATGCCGACCCGGCCGGTGGGGTTGACCAGGCGGACGATGTCCTCGATCACCTGGGTGGGCCGTTCGGTTGCCGGGTCGGCGCGGTCGCGCGCCTGGAAACCGACCGCGTCGATGGCGCACATCACGCCGTCCATGATGCCCTCGCCCCACGGCGGGACGTTCGCCAGCCGGGTGTGGCGCAGCTCGCGGATCCGCTCGACCGGGTCCCCCTGCGTGAAGTCGATCGGCGTGGCGCCCAGCTCACCGGCCTTGTCGAGCCGCTCGGGCACGTGGTCGACCACGTAGACCTCGCCGGCGCCGCGCAGCAGGGAGCTGTAGGCGGCCAGCAGCCCGACAGCGCCCGCACCGAACACCGCCACGCTGGTTGCCGGCGTCACCTCGGCCATCTCGGTGGCGTGCCAGCCGGTGACGAACGCGTCCGCGAGCAGCACGAAGTCGTCCTCGCGGTCGTCGAAGGGCTCTCCTGGCAGGCTGACGCAGTTGGCGTCCGCATACGGGACCCGCAGCAGCTCCGCCTGGGCGCCGCGGTAGGGCCCCATGCCGGCGTAGCCGTAGGCGGCGCCGAACCCGCCCGGGCGCACCCGCAGGCAGGCGGCGGTGTAGCCGCGCACGCAGTTGAAGCACAGCCCGCAGAACAGATGCGTCGGCACCACCACCCGCTCGCCCCGCGCCAGCAGCGTGACCGAGGAGCCGACCTCCTCGACGGTGCCGACCGGCTCGTGGCCGAGCACGAGTCCAGGGTCCGCGCCGGTGCGCCCGTCGTACATGTGCAGGTCGGTGCCGCAGATCGCGCTGGAGGTAACGCGGATCACCACGTCACCCGGATCTTGGATGCCGGCGTCGGCGACCTCGCGTATCCCCACCAGCCGGGTGTCCTCGTACACAACCGCCTTCATCACGCAGCCCCCTCGGCTCGGTTTCTACGTGTGCCGCTTGGTCCTACCGCCGCGGTCGCGGCCGAGGGTGGAGGGTAGGGAGCTGGCGCGGTAGCAGGTGGTGACGGTAGGCCCGGCGCTCATCCCCGGGGTTTCCCTCGGGCGCCCAGATCCGGTAGCCCTGGCCACCGCATGTCCCGTTTCCAGCTCCCCCCCGTCAATCCGTGCATGACCTTCTCGGTCACACGGCTTACCGACGTCCTTCACCGGACGGCATGCACGATGCGTCCATAGCCGATGGTCCCAACCAGCCGTTCCAGGCCGAGGCGGTTGCCGGAGCCGATCAGCAGCTTCAGCCCGTAGCCGCGGCCTCGTCGGGCGTGGCGTTTGGACAGCAGCAGCGCCATCCGCTCCTCGACATACTTGTCGATGCGGGCAAAGCGCACCGTCGAGTTGCCCCACCGGTAATACTGCCGCCAGCCCCGCAGGAACAGGTTGAGGTCGGCGACCAGCAGATGGGTGGGAACATGACAGCGACGCCGGCCGGTCAGCTCCCGGATACGGGACCTGGCCCGTGCCATCGCCTTGTCACTCGGCCAGCACGCCGGATAGCGGACGCTCGGCCGACGCCTGGAGGCCACCATACGCAGGTGAAACCCCAAGAAGTCGACCCCACGCTCGCCCGAGGCCAGCGACACGATCTGCGTCTTGGCCGGCGCCAACGCCAGGCCAAGCTCCCCCAGCAGCCCCGTCAAGGCCGCCATCGCGGCCTCGGCGCGCTGCCTGGTCGGACAGCAGATGCACAGGAGAGTCGGCGGGGGGAATCGCACCCCCCGCCGCTCGCAGAACCGGACTTGAACCTCTCGGCTCATCCGGCTCCCATTGCCCAGCCATCAGGACGTGCACCGAGCCGCCAGTGCGCGAACAGGCGGGGAGATCGTCG
>WNFZ01001074.1_pt1 | contig 48170 bp, 42 predicted proteins | sample 5400081 | NCBI WGS metagenome assembly WNFZ01 (sample SAMN13153365, study PRJNA577476) | soil metagenome | isolation source: 80 cm soil or saprolite under grassland replicate 1 | place: USA:California | collected 2016-06-15
GGCCAACAACACTCGGCCAATCCTGCCGGTAAATGGCGGCGTGCGCCAGGTCAACGTGTTGACGAACCTCGGCGTCGCCAATTACGACGGATTGCAGACCCAGGTCAGCTATCGCGGCAATCGGAAGATCTACGCCGCGATCAGCTACACGCTGTCCAAGGCGACCAACAACAGCGAACCGGACGGTAACGGCATCGGACCAGACCAAAGCGTTTTCGAAAGGCAGGGCGAGTTCGAACGCGGACCCAGTCTGCTCGATCAGCGTCACCGCGCGGTGATCACGTTCAGCTACCTGTTGCCGTATAACATCACGGCCGGCACGCTGGCGCAGTTCGCGTCCGCGCGACCGTTCAACGCCACCACGGGCGTTGACAACAATGGTGACGGCTTGAACAACGACCGCCCCGTCATTAACGGAACTGTCATCAGCAAGTCGGCGTTCCGCGGCACTGCGACCTCAGACGTGGCGCTCTTCATCGAGAGTCGCATCAAGACGTCAGAGCGCATGTCCATCCTGCTCAGGTTGGAGGGCTTCAACATCTTCAATCACGGGAACTACCTCGGCCGCGGAATAACGACGTACGGCGACACGGGGACGCCGCTCCCGACGTTTGGCCAGTTGGCGCCCGTCGGGACGGCCACTAACGCGCTCCCGGCGTTCGCAAACGTCGACCCGCCGCGGATGTTCCAAGTGCAAGCGCGGTTCACATTCTAAGTACAGGCCGCCACAAACATGTTGAGGAGTGAGCATGGGTACAGTACGGGGAGCGTGAGCGACCTGAGCATAGATCCCAGATCCACGGTTAAGAAGTGGATGGGATCGATCTTAATAGTGGCGCGGACTTTAGTCCGCGCCTGCGTCATATTCCTACTACGCGCGGACTAAAGTCCGCGCCACTATTCTCCCGGAGTTATGACGTAGGCCCAGGCCACAGTCCAGCTCCACTTTCACTTAATTGGCGCCAGGCCGAAATCGTGAAATAGCATATGGTTATTGGTCGAAATTGCATTTTCGCCTACTTAACCGTGGATCTAGGATCGATCATGAGACCTCATGATCGATTGCTCAGGTCGCTCACGCTCCCCGTACTGTACCGCCTGACGAGACTCAGTTACCCTCAATGTATTTCTGGCGGCGAGCGCTAAGCGAATCTGCTCACGATGAATCTGCTGACAGTCAATGGCCTCTCCAAAAATTTCGGCGCGCGCGCGGTACTGCAGAACGTAAGTTTCAGCGTGCGGCGAGGCGAAGTCCTGGGTTTGATCGGGCCGAACGGCGCAGGCAAAACAACGCTCTTTGAATGTCTGGCCGGCGTTTTGCCGAGTGACGGCGGCGCGCTCATCAAGAATAAGCAAGCGCTTGCTCCCGGGCGCCGCAAGTCAGCGTTGTTCTACATGCCTGACGGCGTTACGCCCTGGGCGCAACAGTCCGTCAATTGGGCGCTCGGATTTTTTGAGCGGCTCTACGCGGCGCCGGTCAAAGCGGCGGAGTTGCTCAATATGCTGAAGTTGGAAAGCCTGCGAAACGCGCGCATCGGCTCTCTCTCGAAGGGCGAGCGTAAACGGCTGCTGCTGGCGCTGGGCTTGCTGACGCCGCAGCCCCTGTTGATGCTGGACGAGCCGTTCGACGGCCTGGATTTAAGGCAGACGCGCGACGTGATGGCGTTGTTGCGAAGTCAGGCGGAGCGTGGGCGAACGTTGATGCTCTCGATCCACCAGTTGGTTGACGCGGCGCGCGTCTGCGACCGGTTAATCCTGCTCAGCTCTCTTCGCGCTCCCCGCCATCGCGCAAAAAACGAAGAAGCCCGCGGCCGCGCCGAAGAGCGTTCGAATTGACATCAGCAAGGACAAAGTAGGCGGCGAGTCGTCGAAGTTCCTTTCGGTCGTCGGCAATTGGTCGGTGGTGGACGACGGCGGAAAGAAGGCTTACGCGGTTGACGGGCGCGAGTGGCTGCGCGGCAACCCTTCGCGCAGTCTCGCCGAGAACGCCCGCGCGATCTACGGCTCGCGCCACGAAGAGTTTATAGACAACGTGAAGGCCTTCGCCTACTTCCCTTACTCGGTCGCCAAGGATATTCCTGATTTCCAGGACGGCGAAATCAGCGTGAAATTCAAGATGATTGAAGGCAAGTTGGACAAATGCGCCGGAATCCTCTTCAACCTCAAACCGAACGGCGACTACCTGACGGTGCGCTTCAACGGCAAGGAGGACAACCTGGTGCTCTGGACGTTCAACAAAGGCGTCCGCAAATTCGTCAAGAAGGGCGCCGAGAACATGCCTCTCGAGTTGAACAAGTGGCACGAGATCAAGATCGCCATACATGGAACCCAGCTCGAAGGATGGTTGAACGGCAAACGCCTGCTCGATTACACGCTCGCCGAACCGGTTTCCGGCAAAGTCGGGCTGTGGTCGAAGACCGACAGCGTCAGTTATTTCGGCGAGTTCACGGTCACGCCGGCTCCGAAATAGAGCGCGACGCTTAAACGGCGGGAGACGGATTCGTTTGACAGATGACGCGCTGTTACGAATACTCGCCCGCATGAAACTCCGCTCCACACCACAAAAATTCAACCGGACGGGCGAGGTCGTCTCTAAACTGGGGCCGCTCGAACGCGAAGTGATGGAGTTGATATGGCGGCGTCCCGAAGAGTCGGCGGAGGTCAGTGTGCGCGATATTTACATGGCCTTCGAGAGCCGTCTGGCCTATACGACGCTGATGACGACGCTCGACCGTTTACGCAAAAAGGGGTTGCTCGAAAGGCGCAAGGAGGGGCGCGCGTTCTTCTATTCGCCCCGTTTCTCTCCCGATGAATTCGAGCGCAGCGTCGCTCGTGATGCGATCAATATGTTGCTGGGTCGAGGCTCGAACGGCGTCGAGCCGATCCTGGCCTGCATCGTCGACGCGGTGAGCGAACGAGACCGCGCGCTGCTCGATGAACTCGACCGGTTGATTAAGGAGAAACGCCGCGCGGCGCCAGGAAAGGATTAAAGCCGATGTATGAACTGCTGGGAATCTGTCTGGCGTTAGCGGCGCTGCTGACGCTCAATGCGCTGGCCGCGACGCTGGCCTCGGCGTTTTGGGGCGCGCTCCGCGACCGCCTCGAAGGCTGGCCGGCCGCGGCGCGGGCGCGACTGCTCTTCGCGTTGCGAGTCTTTCCTCCGTTCATCGCCGCCGTCGGCGTCAGCGCGCTGCTATTACCCGCCTACATCGCGCACGAACCGCGGCGCGCAGTCGAACCGGTCGGCCTGAAACTCGGCGTCATGGCCGTGGTCTCGGCCGCAGGGCTGCTGCTCGCGCTGTGGCGCGGCGTCGCGGCGTGGATCGCGACCCGCAGCCTTGTCAAAGATTGGCTGCGCCTGGCCGAGCCTGTCAGGTTCGATCAAGTCCGGATCCCGGCTTACCGCTTGCGTCATCAGTTTCCCGTCATCGCCATCGTCGGCGCCATTCGCCCAAAACTCTTCATCGCCGATCATCTGTTTCAATCGCTGACCCGCGAAGAGATGGCCGCCGCAATCGCGCACGAGGGCGGACACCTTGCGGCCAGAGACAATCTCAAGCGCGCGGCGCTGCGCGCCTGCCGCGACGCGCTGGCGATTTTCCCCTGCGGCGCAAGGTTGGATCGCGCGTGGGCCGAAGCTTCGGAGGCGGCCGCCGACGAACACGCCGCGAGGGGCGAAAGAGCCGTCGCGCTCGACCTGGCTTCGGCGCTGATCAAAATCGCGCGACTCGTTCCCGAAGGAGTCAAACCCACGATGCCCGCCGGCGCGTTGCTCATCGGCGATGGCGCGGACGGAATCTCGCAACGCGTGAGACAATTAGCCTGCATGGCCACGCTCGACAATGTCTCATCCGGCGGGCGCGTTTTCGACTCAAAAGCCTGGCCCTGGGCCTGTTTTGCGGCGATTCTGATTTCGGCGATCTTATCAATGACCAGCCCATCCACACTCCTCGCCGTCCACGACATGATCGAGCTTGTCGTCTCGAAACTACAGTGAGATGTCAGAAAAGGATTGAGGTTGAAGATCGAAGATAGAAATCTTCCTTCGATCTTTAATCTTCGATCATTAACCTACGACGTCTAGTAGTAGTTCGAGCGCGACGTTACCATCACAGGCGCCTAGATAAACCAGTGAAAAAAGGGCAAGGAGTCCATGCTTTACGGCGTTTGAAAAGTAATCGCGACAGCAATGTAGGGGCGGGTATTCCCCGCCCAATCGCCTCGATTGCGAACGCGGGCGGGGAATACCCGCCCCCTACACTGTCACCGCATTTAATTCTCAAAAGCCATTAGCTGCAAAACTCCTGCAGCCTGACGGACGCACTCAGAGCCCTTTTTCCGCAGGAGGCTTCATGTCGCGCTGCGACGCGCTGAAAGAATGAAAAGCGCAGTTCGTAGTCCCGCCTTTAGGCCAACGAGGTTAAGTTAGGCATCTGGCGCGATTAGTGGCGCGGACTTTAGTCCGCGCTGACGGCTGGCGCGCGGACTAAAGTCCGCGCCACTAATCGCTAACTTAACCTCATTGGCCTAAAGGTGGGGCTACAAACTGATTCCCCAAGGAGGTTCAATGAGGCTACAAAGATATTTGGCGGCGCTGTGCTGTCTTCTAGTTTCGACAGTTCTCGCCAACGCACAACCGGCGCCTCCAACCGCCAAAGGTTCAGAGTTGGCCGGCGTCGTGAAAGACTCGACCGGCGCTTTCGTGCCGCAGGCCACGGTGACGCTGCTGAACGCCCGCCAATCGGCCGTCGCGTCAACGACCACGGACGAGCAGGGGCGATTCGCTCTGAAAGGCGCGCCGGCGGGGACTTATGAGTTGCGCGTGACGGGTCGCGGTTTCGCATCCAGGAGCAGGGCGGTGCGCGTCTCGTCTGAGCCCGAGGCCGAAAATTCCAGCATCGAGATCACGCTCGGCGTCGAATCCCTGACCGCAGAGGTCACGGTCGCCGCGGACGTCGGCGTGGTCCAATCTCTCGACCAGACCACGCAGCAGGTCAACGTGATCGACGAGCGCCGCCTGCGAGAGCGCGCGAAATCCGTCCTCGCGCAAGCGGCGCAGGAAGAGCCGGGGCTCCAATTGCAGCGCACGTCGGCGACCATCGGCGCCATCTTCGTCCGGGGGCTGACCGGCGCCAAGGTCGTCAATTACGTTGACGGGATACGTTTTTCGACGGCGGCGATGCGCGGCGGCATCAACACCTTCTTCAATCTCAACGACGCCAGCAACCTGCGCGCGGTCGAGGTGATTCGCGGCCCGAACGGCGCCCAATTCGGCAGTGACTCGATCGGCGGCAGCGTCCAGCTCGTTTCGCAAACGCCGCTCTACTCCGCCGGCAAGGCCGAAGTTCACGGCCAGATCAGCTCGCATTACAACAGCGCCGACCACGGCTTCGGCGGAAATTCGCTGGTGACTTTCGGCGCCGAAGACCTCGCCGTATTGGTCAACCTGACCTCGCATCGCAGCAGCACGCTGCGTTCGGGCGGCGGCTTCGACACGCACGCCGCGGTCAATCGCTTTCTGGGCATACGCTCCGACGTTTTCGGGGAGCGCTCGACTGACACGGCCTTCACGCAATACGGCGGCCTGCTGAAGCTGAACTACAAGCTGACGCCGCGTGACCAACTTTCATTTCATTACCAGCGCGCGCAGATCGACGGCGGCAAACGCTTCGACCAGACGCTCGGCGGGGACGGCAACCTGATCGCCGACCTGCGCAACTTCATGCTCGATTTCTTATACGGGCGCTACGAACGGTTCGGCGCGGGGCCTTTCGACACGTTCGCGCTCTCATACTCTTACAACGCCCAGCGCGAAGAGCGCGTCAACCAGGGCGGCAATGGTAACCCGCTCGGCGCGATCACCCACCAATACGAGCGCACGGCCGTCCATGGCGTTCAGGGGCAGGCTGCCAGGCAATGGTCACGCAACCATCTGGTGGTTGGGGGCGAGTTTTATAACGACCGCGTTCGCGCGCCGTCTTACATATTCGACCCGGCCAACGGCTCGGTCACGCCGGCGCGCCCGCGCGTGCCGGACAAGTCGACTTATCGCAGCGGCGGCCTCTACGCGCAAGACGTGTGGACGGCGATTCCGGAAAGACTGCGCCTTGTCGGCGCGCTGCGCTACGGCCGCGCGGCCTACGACTCTCGCGCGGCGAATTCGCCTCTGGTCAACGGCCAACGACTGTGGCCTGACGATCAATTGACCGCCGACGCCGTCACGCCGCGCTTCGGGGCCGTAGTCACGTTGACTGAGGGGTTCAACGTCTCGGCTCAGGTCAGTCGCGGTTTTCGCACGCCTCACATCACCGACCTGGGGACGTTGGGTTTGACCGGCAACGGATTCGAAGCCAACGCGGCGGACCTCGCCGGCAGGGGCGCGACAATCGGGTCGACTGCAGGTTCAGGCGCGGTCTCGACCGGCATACCAGTCGCGCAGCTCAAGCCGGAGACGAGCTGGACATACGAAGGCGGCGTCCATCTGCATCGCCGCCGCGTTGACGTTGACGTCAACGGCTTCGTCAACGACATCTACGACAACATCGCCATACAAGCGTTGATCCTGCCTCAAGGCGCGGTAGGCTCACGGTTGGGCGATCAGATCATCACATCGCAGAACTCGGGCGGAGCTGTCTTCGTTCCGGCATCGACCAACCCTGTCCTGATCCGCTCCAATTTCGGCGACGCGCGGATTCACGGCGTCGAGCAGAAATTCGACCTGCGAATTTCGAGGAACTGGACTGTCGGTCAGAACTTCACCTGGCTGCGCGCCGAAGACCGGCGCACGGGACTTCCGCCGAACATCGAAGGCGGAACGCCCGCCCCGCAGGGCTGGCTGCGCGTTCGCTACACTTCGTCGAAGGGGCGATATTGGATAGAGCCTTATCTTTACGGCGCGCGGCGCCAGGACAAGTTGTCGACCCTCGACATCGAAGACCGCCGCACGGGCGCGACGCGTTCGCGCGGCGCCATCGCCAACTTCTTCGCGCGCGGCGCGCGGGCGCGTGGACTGATCGCGCCGGGCGCCGACAGCAGGTTCGGCACGGCGGACGACCTGTTGCGACCGACCGGCGAGACCCTGGCCCAGGTTCAGAACCGCGTGCTTGGCGCGGGGACGGGCAGCGCCCCGCTGTTCACTTACATTCCCGGCTTCCTGACCGGCGGAATTCGCGGCGGATTCCGGATCGGCGAGAACCACGATGTGGTGATAGACCTGGAAAACCTCAACGACAAGAACTATCGCGGGATCAGTTGGGGGATGGACGCGCTGGGGCGCGGCTTCGGATTCAGGTACAATTACCGGTTCTGAAGCGGCACAGGATGGGGAGCGCTGACGCTCCCCCGTACCGTGCGGTCTCGACAAATTCCCCGCAGCCATTAACAAAACCGTGGTTCGACAGTATAGTATTGGGCGTCTTCAACCACATTGACTGACCATGAAAAGTCCGCCAATTCACTGCATGTTAACTGGAGGATACAGATGGTGATCTGCCCGACCTGTCGTAATCAAAACCTGGACACCGCCAAATTCTGCGGTAATTGTGGCAATTCTTTCACGCGATCATCTACTTCAACGTCTTCGCTGATCAATTGCGCGCAGGGGCATGTTTACAGCGCGGTATACGAGCATTGCCCTTATTGCCCGCAATCGCAATTTGAAGGCGGGGATTCGGATTTCGCGACGCGCGTGGAGACGCCGATCACGGCGATTGATCCGTCCCGAGGCACTGGCCCGACCACTTACGCCACTATGCAGAGTCCGAACGACTTCGTGACGCGCGTCGATACCCGCGAGACCGTGTTCGAGACCGCCGAATCTGCGACTCTCCCGCCGCCGGCGACGCCGCTCGCGCCTGCCCCCGCGTTCATTCCGACCGAGATTACTCCGGGGGTTCCGCTGTCAGAGCCGCTCGTTTCGGCCTCCGCTGAGCCGTTCAAGGTGTCGGGGCCTATCGAGCCGCCGGCCGCAAGTCAAGAGAGTTGGCGTTCTCAACCGCATGCGCCCGCGCCGCAAGCGGTCCCGCCAACCCTGGATCGCCGCACGACGGTGCTATCCGACCAATCCGCGCCGCTGCGCAAAGCTAAGGGGCGTATCGTCGGCTGGCTCGTCACTTACAGCCACAACCCCGACGGCGAAGACTACCGCATTTACGCCGGATACAATCGGATCGGCGCCAACCCCGTTTGCGACGTTCTGATCGAGGACGAAACTGTCAGCGGGTCGCACGCGATCATCGTCTACCGCGACGGGAGGTGCCTGATCAAAGACGATCTCTCGCGCAACGGCACTTTCGTCAACGGGCGGGAGATCACCGAGGCGCAGGCGCTTCAAAGTTACGACCAGATCCGCGTCGGCAACACCCAATTGGTCTTCGTCGCCGCGCAGCGCGCCGAGTAAACGATGCGGATTGCGGATTGCGGATTGCGGATTGCGGATTACGATAAGACCGATCATATCTTCGTATCCATAGGGTAACTACATCTCAAATCATCAAGACGGAATGAAATCACCGCTTATCAATTCTCCGCAATCCGCAATCCGCAATCCGCAATCCGCAATCGAAGAATCCACAACCCCCACCCTTCTGATCGCGACTTCGAACAAAGGCAAAGTGGCCGAGATCGCGTCTTTGCTCGAAGGATTGGACTGCCGCGCGATCGGTCTAGAAGACCTGCCGCAGGTCCCGCCTCCAGTCGAAGAGACCGGGACGACGTTCGTCGAAAACGCCCTCATCAAAGCCGATTATTATCATGCGGCCAGCGGGCTGCTTACGCTCGCGGACGATTCGGGGCTGGAGGTCGACGCGCTCGATGGGCGACCGGGAGTCTATTCGGCGCGTTACGGCGGCGAAGGGCTGAGCGGCGCCAAACAGATCGCGTTGTTGTTGGAAGAGATGAAAGACACCCCTGAAGAAAAGCGGACGGCCCGATTTGTATGCGCCGCCGCGCTGGTCGGCGTGGCCGGCAAAACCTCAGATAAGCGAGAATCTGTCTGGCGTCTGGACGGGGCGTTGGTTGACTCGCCGTTAAGGCCTCAGATCAGACAAACCTTCGAAGGCCGATGCGAGGGCAGAATCGCACATGCGCCGCGCGGCGCCGGCGGCTTCGGCTACGACCCGATCTTCATCGACGCCGAACTCGGCCGCACTTTCGCCGAACTCTCGCCCGAAGAGAAATCGTCCCGCAGCCATCGCGGTAAGGCTCTGAGAGCGGCGATTAAATACCTAGAAACGCTATTGAAGGGATGAAGAGGCGACGGGGCGACGGGGAGAAAGCGCTCTCCCTGTCTCTCCTTCGCCCTGTCGCCCCGTCGCCCCGTCGCCCCGTCGCTCTTCACCCCGCATGAATCAGGGTCTTCACTTCCCTGCCGAATTTCACGTCGATCTTTCCGGCGCGGACCTCGAGGACGACGCCTACGCCGAACTTCGGATGATCGACGCGGTCACCCTCAACGAACTTCTCCTGCATCGAATAGGCGCGCAGCGGCCCGATCTTTTCGTTCACGGGCATGGACTCTTTTTTCGAGCCTCTCGTCGAAGAGCGAGTCGTCGAGGTTCTGGACGAGCGCTCACGATAGATGTGATTGCTGTGACAGGTGCGGCACTCGACGCGTCCGATGGAGCCGTCGGGGTTGATCGCGGCGATGACGTGTTCACGAACTTCTTTGCACTTCCCGCAATACGCGTCCACGTCGCCCCCGACTTGGGAGCGTTTAACGATACCGAGCGAATTCTTCGTCATTACTTTTGATTCCGTTTCTATTTTCGAACGACCGGGGTTTGGGGGGCGGCGACGGGCCTAGTACCAGCGCCCTATTCCAGGATGACGCTCTTCCATTCGCCGCGAATGATCAGATCGCGAATATCGGATGCGCTCTTCCCTTCTTTGTGCAGCTTTTTGACAAGGAGACCCTCCTTGAGACAGAGCGCTCAGGTTGCGCCATGGTCGGTGGCGAAACAGTCGAGCAGGCTGCGATGTCCATTTGAGTTGTCGCAATTGCAATAACAAGGCTGCTGCGAGAAGATTTCGGGAATCTCTTTCGCGTAACTGTAAGCCTTGACCACCGACGGTTCGGAAAACTGCTTCGGGTCCAAAACAGCCGGCAACGGCCTGGCGTCCGCCACGTTTGAAAAATGGGCGGGGACGCTCTCGGTCGATGCGGACGACGAATCGCGATTCGCGCCGCATCCCATCAGGAATACACTGGTCAAGAATAAACCGACCAGAAACGATTTCGTCATTGAGATTTCTCCGAGCGCAATAATTGGATTTCAGTTTTGAAAACTTGGAACGCCTTTTCAAGCATACCCGAATTGTACCATCATTCCGGCGTCATTGCAGTTACCGAGTTGCGGTTTACGAAGAATTAAGCGGCTCGATGAAGCGGTTCAAGATGAACCGGCCACACGAGACAAACAATTCGCCTGGTGCTATGATCTGCGCGCATTCACCAGTTCGGGCCTCTCACTCCCCTATCGGACAAATGTCCAATTCAAAATTTGTGACCGCGAAGAAAATGAAAAGACCGGTTGTCGAAAAAACCATCCGCCTCTTGATCGCTATCGCTTTTTCCGTTCCGGTTGCGTTGGCGCAGGGCCGCAGTTTTACGATCCAAGTCGAGAGCGTGATCTCCGAAGACGAGGCGAGATCGAGCGTCGCCAAACTGCGCGCGCAAGGCCTGGAAGCCTATTGGGTCAAGACGACGATCCCCGGCATAGGCGCACGTTATCGCGTACGCATCGGGCGATACCAAAATCAGGCGCAAGCCAAAGCCAAGGCCGATCAATTGGTCGGCGCCGGCGCGATCAAAGAGTTCATAGTCACCGTCTACGACGCGCCGCCTTCCGATCCCCCGGAGCCGGACAAATCGAAACCTGCGACCTCGCCGCCCAAGGCTCCCGAACGAACAAGCGATAAATCGGGATCGAGGCAGAAAAAGAATAACCCTGTAGCGAAGACCGAGTCCGGGCTTAGCCCCAGGCCGCGCAGGGCTTCAAGCGCCGAACCTGCGGTCGGCGCCCCGGCGACGGCCGAAGCGGCGGCGGACGTGGCGATCGGTAACGACAACTGGAAAGTCGTGAAACACGTCGTCGAGATCGACAAGAACCTGCGCGCCGTCCATTTCGTCGACGCGATGACCGGTTGGGCCGCGGGCGACTCAGGCGCGGTCTACGCCACTACCGACGGCGGCAGAGGTTGGAAGCCTTTGTCGAGTGGCTCCGACGCTGACCTGAACCTCATATACTTCATCGACCGGAATCGCGGCTGGATGCTAGGGAAATCGGGCGCCAAGACGGGCGATGAAGACGAGGGCGAAAACATCCTGTTCATCACAACCGACGGCGGGCGCACGTGGGAGCGCAAACCGCTGCCGAATGTGACCAGCCTCCATTTCACCGACGCCAAAACCGGTTGGGCCGTCGGCAAAAACTTCACGCTGCTGAAAACGACCGACGGCGGCCTTGAATGGAGCAAGGTCGGAGGCGTCGAGAAGTTGATCGGGGCGCGAGCCGACTCGTCGAATTACAGCTTCGGCTTCAGCGACGTCTACTTCACCGACGCGAAACATGGCTGGCTGATAGGCAATTACTACGGACGGGCGCGCGGCGACATCGGCGGCGTCTTCACGACGTCGGACGGCGGCGCCACGTGGAAGCGCGTTCCGCTGGCGATCCAAACCCGGAATAATTCCGGGCTGTTCACTCCCGGAGCGCTCCTCTCGGCGCATTTCACGGACGCGAACACCGGATCGATAACCGGCGAGATGTACGACGGCGAGCGCAGATATTTCTTCGCGCTGCACACGCGCGACGGCGGCCGGACCTGGAGTCTATTCCGCATACCGAGCCGCGCCACTCACAACAGCCAATTCCTCGACCCGGCGCGCGGATGGACGGCGGCATTCCTCCCTCGCGCAAGCGGAGACGAAGCGGCTGTCTACAACACGACCCTGCTGCAAACCGAAAACGGCGGCCTGTCGTGGCGCATAGATTTCGTCGCCCGTGGGCGCCGCATTCGCGGAGTCTTCTTCTTGTCGCCCACCAAAGGCTGGGCCGTCGGAGACAGAGGAATGATTCTTTGCTACGAAGAGAAATCGAAGGCCAATTGAGGTGTCAGGTGTCAGGTGTCAGGTGTCAGGTGTCAGGTTCCAGGTTCCAGGTTCCAGATTTCGGATAAGGAATGACGCTGCAGACTCTATCCTGACACCTGACACCTGACACCTGACACCTGACACCTAACTATCTCAGCGCCAGAAGGCCAGGACTAATTCCACTAAAATCAAAATCACGATGATCGATTCGAGCGCCTGGCTCTGCGCAGTGTGGACGCGGTCGTTCAGCATCTGGTAAAAGTCGGTGATGATTTCGAGCTTGCGCGAGATGATTCGATCCCACTCGTGCAGGTAGAACCTGCCCGCCGCCGCCGAATGCAGCCTGGCCAGGTAGAGGTCGCCGATCAATTTCAAAGCGTTCTCGACCCGCTCGTTCACCAACGACGACTCGACCCGCAGTTCGGCCAGGTCCTGAATGGCCTGTTTGTATGGCGTCCGGAGCGGGATCGGCCATTCGATCCGTTTTCGCACGAGGGCGCCGTAATCGTTGATCTTCCTATCTAACTGTTGATCGATGTAACGCGCTTCCAACAACTCGACGTTGATCAACTCCAGGACGCTGGCCGTGTCCTCGTAATCGCGGTCGTAGATGACCGCCGAGTTCCAGTCCACCAGCGCCAGGTCGCTTTCGTAGTACGAAATGGCCTGCGCCAGGGCCTCGTCTTGTTGAGCGCGACTCAGATCGGCGGTTTCAAACCGCAGCGTCCGCGCCAGCAACCCGCGATACGCTGACAACAACTCCGAAGCGCTCATCGGGCGATCCAGCTCCTCGACGATGAACAGGTAGTAATCCTCGACCAGGTCGGACAGCCGGGGGCGAAAGATGGCGGGCTCTATTTTCCTCATCAGCGATTCGGCCTGCTCCTTAGCGTGACGCCCGAGATCGAGGTTGTAAAGATCGTGGCTGACCTGCGGCAAATCTTCGAGCGACAATTCGTTCCCCTGACCTATCGGCCAACGATAAACGACGCTGACCGCGCCGAAATCGAAGATCGTGGCCTGAATGCTCCCCGCGACGGCGAAATGGCCAGTGGCCAGTCCCAGGCTCAGAATCTGCGGCGGCTTCGAGTATTGCATGTACGTCGGCGTCTGCTTCTTGCGCGACAGCGGCTGAACCGGCGTCGTCGCCAACATCGCGCTCAGCCTTTCAAGCGACACCTCATACCCGACGTCGAAAGCGAACAGAGCGACCACTTGACCTTGAACAATCCGCGCCATAAATTTCCCTGTCCGGATAATTGATCAACCATCCGGGACAATAAGAGCAATTTTGGCAGGCCAAGTCAAAGATGAACCATCTAGCCAATACTACTACCAATTGCCTTCGGTGCTCAGGCGTCGAGTTGACGCGCTTGCCTGAGTCGTCAGAAGAGATTACGTTCTTCGAGTGTCCTTCATGCCACCGGCATTACGCCCAGAGCCCCGGACACTCCCTGACTTATCGCTGGCTGCATCCGGTTTCCTTAGCGCTTTACTGCATCTTGTTTAACCGGGAGCCTCTTTCAGCAACGCCGTTTGTGGCTAAGGAACTTATGCGTGGCCGTTCCCGCGACGCGTCGCTAAAAATGATCGAGGAAATTGAATTGGAGCTACAGCGCCCAACACAGAACGTTAGAGAGATACTGGATAATCCTCAATCCGAAGAAGAGTGCCGTGAGTTTCTACAAGCGGTTGTGACTTACATCCGCGCGCAAGATGATTAACTGAAGACTGTGCAAATTAAAGTCGAATGCAATTAACTATTTGAATCCTGCGCATAAATCTGGAGACGCCTGGGTACGCATCGCTTCCAGCGTGCAGTCTCGGGGATGCCGCCCATTAATTCTCGAATGCGCCTCCTGCCGAGACTGCACGCTGGAAGCGATGCGTACCCAGGTTTTCGCCAATCAATGTATTGATTGCACAGTGGTTTTATTTGCACGCTTTGATTAACTGAACCATTGATCCCGTACAGTTCTCAATCTGAGAGGGCTGAAAATGCGAAGATACGCCAACCGTTTCAAGTCGCTTTCACTATCCCTAACCCTGCTAGCAGCGCCGTGCCTTCTTCCGGCGCAAGCCCCTTCCTCTCAAGAACCGCAGGCGGCGACAAAGGAAGGGGGGAAGAATGATGAGATAGTAATTGACTGGCTGAAGAAGAATGCCATTCCGATAAAAAGCGTTGAGGCGGGAAACGGCTTCGCCGATTTACAGCCGCTTAAACGAATCCTGGCGGACGCGCGCGTCGCCGGGCTGGGAGAGGCTACGCACGGCACGCGCGAGTTCTTCCAGTTCAAGCACCGGATGGTTGAGTTCCTCGTTCGAGAGATGAACTTCAGTGTCTTCGCTATTGAAGCGAATTACGCAGGCTGTCTCAAGATCAATGACTACGTGACAGGCGGCAAGGTCAGTCGCGTGGAGGCGCTGCAAAACCTGGGATTCGATGTGTTGAAAACAGAGGAAGTGGCGGCGTTGGTGGATTGGCTGCGCGCCTACAACCAAACAGCGCCTCCCGAGCGCAAAGTAAGATTCTACGGCTTCGATATGCAGTATATGGAACTGTTTGAGGCTTTGCCGGAATACCTTTTGAGTAAGGAATATGACGGCATGGTCTTTATTGAGCGGACTACGCGGGCGCGTCCATTATCCAGATAATACATATGCCAAAAGAAATGAAATCCTCTCGCAACCCGAATACCGAACTGCCAATTCTGCCATTCGAGCGACAGAAAGACTGGGCCTTCTGGCTGGACAAAAACCATGCGACGTCTTCCGGCGTTTGGCTCAGGCTGGCCAAGAAGGCGTCCGGCGTACAGTCCGTGACCTACGACGAAGCGCTCGAAGTGGCGCTGTGTTACGGATGGATAGACGGCCAGAAGAAGAGCTATGACGAAACGTCTTGGCTGCAGAAGTTCACGGCGCGCGGCCCGAAAAGCATCTGGTCGAAGATCAACACGGAGAAGGCGCAGCAGTTGATCGAGAGCGGGAAGATGAAGCCGGCCGGCCTGAAGGCGGTGGAGAACGCGAGGCAGGATGGGCGGTGGGACGCCGCTTACGCTTCGCCTAGCAAGGCCGTGGCGCCGGACGATCTTCAGGCCGAACTGGATCGCAACGCGAAGGCGAGATCCTTCTTCGCCACGCTGGACAGCCGCAACCGTTACGCGATTCTCCACAGGATTCATACCGCCAAGAAAGCCGAGACGCGGGCGAAGCGCATCGAGCAATTCGTCCGCATGTTGGAGAAGAAGGAAAAGATATATCCCTAAGATCAATGGACATAGACAGGATTTACAGGATCTCTCAGGATTTTGCGCATCGAAATGAATCCTGTAAATCCTGCCTATGTTCTTGAGAGGACTCTCGGCCTGAAGTTATAATCTATGCGCTTTGAAGTTATAATCCATGCGCTTTCATGACAATCCAACAAAGGAGTCTGCGGCGCCCATGAGCGTCAAACCATTCTCAATTTTTAAAATAGCCGGGATCGGCTGCGCGGCGCTGTTATTGGCGATCACGGCGCGCGCGCAGCGCGTGGACCCGAACGATCCGAAGAACGTCCAACGCGGGGCTGAACTGATCAAACAGGCGGTTCAGGCGCGCGGCGGCGAGCGCTTTTTGAACTTCACTAACATCGTGTCTACGGGCATTTACACGCCGTTCCAGAAAGGCCTGTCGCAAATCCCGATTCCATTCGTCGACTGGGTAATCTATCCCGACAAGGAGCGGACCGAATTCGGCAAAGGCAAAAAGAAGAACCGCCGCATTCAGGTCAACGTCGGCAAGACCGGCTGGGTTTATGACGGCGACGCCGAGACGTTGAAAGATCAGACCGACAAACAGATTGAGGAGCATCTGGAAGGTTTGGATTTCGACATTGACCGCCTTCTTCGCGCGGCGGCGAAAGGCGACGGGGTCGAGGTCGGCTTCGCCGGGCGCGAAGAGACGCGCCCCGGCGAGCGCGCGGACGCCATCGCGATCAGGTTTAAGTCGGACCGGACCGCCTACCTCCTGCTCGACTCGCAAACGCACCTGCCGATGAGTATGAGTTACGAGAAGACTGAAGACGGCGGGCTGGTCAAACAGGAGACTCGATATAACCAGTATGTCGATTACGACGGGGTGAAGTTCCCGAACATCGTCGATTTCATCCGCGACAACGTGCAGACGGGCCGCGTCAATCTCGAGTCGATAAAACTCAACACTCAGATAGGCGATGAATTGTTCGCCAAACCGGCGAGCGCAAAGGCGGTAAAATAAGCGATTAACTCATATGAACTCACAATCTCCCAAGGCAAGCCGCCCGCATATGCCCGATTACGGGATTGTCGACGCCGACGATGGCGAAGGGCTGTTGCCCTGGGAGTGGGCCGCCGAGCGCCTGTCGGTTTCACACAATTATCTGGTGGCGACGACGCGCCCCGATGGGCGGCCGCATATGATGCCGGTGTGGGGGCTGTGGCTCGACAATGCGTTCTATTTCAGCACCGGGCGGCAGTCGCGCAAGGCTCAGAACCTGGGCGCCAATCCGCATTGCGTGGTCTCGACCGACCGCGCCGACGAGGTGGTGATCCTCGAAGGGGTGGCCGAAGAGGTCGCCGACCGCGGTTCGCTCAGGCCGTTTTACGAGGCTTATAAGGAAAAATACGACTGGGACCTGGAACAGATGGGGTTTGATAAAGAGCCTGTTTATGTCGTCCGGCCTCACGTCGTTTTCGGCGTCCGTGAGCGTGACTTCACAAGCAGCGCGACTCGATGGACATTTACAGAACCTTTCCACGGCCCGGCTCGTTAGGCGCTTGAGGGAGACGAGGGTTTGACGGGGGGCTTGCAATCGCCAAGACAATGATCAGGAGCGAACAACCTATAGTGGGAGCCAGTGCGGCTTTGATTAAATCGGACGCAGAATTGGCGCGGCGGTGCCGCGCCGGAGACAGCGCAGCCTGGGAGCAGGTGGTGCACGAATACTCGCGACGCGTCTTCAACCTCGCGTACCGGTTCACCGGACGTCACGAATCGGCCGAGGATTTGACGCAGGAGGTCTTCGTACGCGTCTACCGTTCCCTAGACCAATACGACGCGCAGGCCGGCGACCTGGCCAATTGGCTGATGCGGCTCGCCCGCAATCTGGTGATCGATGATTACCGCCGGCGCTGCCGGACCCCGACTGACCTGGGCGACGACATAGGCGATCACGAGTACCACCTCGAATCGCGCCACGACGCGCCAGATCGCGGGGTCGAACGGTTCGAGCGCGCCAAACAGGTGCATGCCGCGATTGCCAAGCTCCAGCCCGATCTGCGCGAATGCGTAATCCTGCGCGACATCGAGGAGCTGACCTATCAGGAGATCGTCGACATACTCCAAATCCCCATCGGCACGGTTAAATCGCGCATCAACCGCGGGCGAATCGAGCTGGCGAAAATTTTGCGACGGATGAAGATCGTCGAGACGCTATGACAGGGTAGTTGGCGGATAGTGGTTGGTGGTTGGCGCCGTTACTTAAACACGCCAACACCAACCACAAACCACTAACCACCAACCACTAATGCTAATGAATTGTGTAAAGTTTCAAGATTCACTCTCTGATTATCTCGAAGGCGCGCTTGATCCGCGCGCTCGCGCCGAGTGCGCGGCCCATCGTCTGATTTGCGGCGAGTGCCGCGAGCTTTATAACGACGTCAAGGTCACGGTGCAGGCCCTCAACACTCTGGCCTCGGGCGACGCCGAGCCTGAAGGACTCTCCAGTCGCATCATCGCCCACACGACCACCGGCGAGATGCTCAGTTGCGGCGAATTCGACAAACTGCTCGAACGTTATTTCGACGGGGTCATCCTCGCTCCCACTTTCCAGACTTTCCAATCCCATTTTGGAAACTGCCTCAAATGCCGCCGGCTGCTCAACGGCATCGAAGAGGCGATCGTCATGCTTCAAGAGGCCAAAGAGGCCGAGGTTGAAGTCCCCGGCTCACTGCACGACCGGATCGTCGCGGCCACTATCGGGGGTGGGCGATCGAGCCGGATCAGGCGCGCGCGATCATCCCTCGTCAATCTCGCGCAGGGGCTGATGTCGCCGCAGATGGCGGTGGCGGCGATGATCATCGCTCTGATCAGTCTGATGGTCATTTCGCGCTTCGGCAGCGTCGGCAATCTGACCACGAGCGCCGAACATAAGGTGGAGAGTCTGGTCAATGAGGGGCAAAAGAAGATCAACGGCGCCGGCGCCATCGCGCGTTCGGGCTTTCAGCGGGTATCTTACGGAGTGAACGCGTTTCTGTTCAGCGGCGCCGCGACCGGCCCGGCTCCCCCGGCGGCCTCGGCTACCCCGACTCCCACGGCTGAAGGACCCGCCCCGAACTCTTCTCCGGAGCCGAATCGCGCGCGTGGCGCCTCTCAACCGTCGCCGCGTTCCGAACAGGCCCCCGACTCCACGGATCAGCCGAATCGGGACACGCGCCGCAATCGCCCGAACCGGAGCGAGAGGTGAACGCCGAGATGAACTGCATCTTCCATCCAACTAACGCAGCAAGCGCGCGATGCGGCGCCTGCGAACGTCCGCTCTGCCCTGCCTGCGACCATCGCATCAAGGGGTCTCCCTACTGCCAGGATTGCATCGTAGCCGGGATCGAGACCCTGCGGCGGAACGCGGGCGCCGGACGTCATGCCTTTAATCAAACCGGGCGCATGGAAGAGAAATCTCCATTGATCGCGCTGCTGCTCGGACTCGTTCCCGGCGTGGGCGCCGCCTATAACGGCCAAAACATCAAGGCGCTGGCGCATTTCCTGGCCGTCGCGGGATTGTGGGTGCTCGCGGACATCTTCGGCTGGCCGCTCGAAATAGCGCTCGGCCTGGGCGGCGCCGGTTTCTACTTCTATTCCGTCTACGACGCCTTCCAATCGGCGCAGCGTTTGCGCAGAGGCGAAGATCTTCGCGTAGAAGACGAACGGCTGAAGCTTTTTCTGCAACGGCGCATGAATCTGTTCGGCGCATTGCTGATCGGCGTCGGCGCCCTTGCGATGCTGGATTTTTGGATTCCCAAAGGCGGTTTATCAAACGCCGCCCCCGTCTGCGGTCGCGTCGAGTCTCGACCCCGGCGCGCGCGATTTGGCGGGCACCCAGTACCGCGAGCGGTAGCTCGCGGCGCTGATTCTTCCTATACGGCTTTCAAACGTATGAAGACTATTAGCCACAGAGGTCACAGAGAGCACAGAGGGAATATAATGATTTCTCTGTGTCCTCTGTGACCTCTGTGGCTGTTCATCCATACGAAAACCGCTGTAAACATGATGTCCAAACGCTTTGCGACACTGCTGCTCGGAATCGGCCTGATAGTCATCGGCGCGCTGTTCTTCGTCGCGCCGGAGCAGGCGTTCGCTGTCCGGTGGCTGATGCGCCTTTGGCCCGTCGCCCTGATCCTGGCGGGGCTGGTGCGTGTCGCGGGCTATTTGATTGACCGCCATCCGCGATCTCCGGCGGGCGGGATGATGATCACGGCGATCGGCGGGGTTCTGCTCTCGGCCATCCTGCTCGGCCACAATTCGTTGATCCTGATCCTGAGCAAATACTGGTTCTGGATTCTGCTGGCCTTCATCGCGGGCCGGCTGTTGAAGCAATACACTCACCGGATTGAAGACGGTCTGCGCCCGAACACGTTCTCTCCGGGCGCGGTCGTGGTTATGATTTTGATCGTCGCCGCCGGACTGGCCGCGAGTTTCGCCGCCAAAAACGGCCATGGGGAATTCAATCTGCGTTTAGGCGGTTTGAACGTCGGCGATTACGTCTTCGGCGACCCGATCTCCGTCGAAGACGAAACCCCACAAAGTTTTGCGCTCGCGCCCAATTCGCGCCTCTTCATCAATAGCTTGAACGGCGACGTCGAGATCAATTCGGCCCCGCAGTCGCAGGCCACCGCGCGATTGATCAGGCGCATTCGCGCCGCGAGCGAAGAGGAGGCGCGCGGGGTCGCAAAGAATATCGGTCTGCAAATCGCGCCCAACGGCGTGGGCTATCAACTCAACGTCGCCGCCGCCGGAGTCCAACAGGACTTCGGCGTTTCGATCGTCGTCACGCTGCCGCAAAATCTGCCGGCGGGCGTCGAAATCAATAACGCGCTCGGCGTCGTTAAGCTCACCGGGTTACAGGGCGCCCACGTCATCCGCGGTTGCGAACGCGCCGAAATCAGCCGCAACGCCGGCGGCGTGACGGTCGAAAACCCGCGAGGCGCAGTCGAACTCAGCGAGATTCAGGGGCCGGTCTACTTGACTAACACGCGTCAGGCGGTCAATCTGAGAGCGATCAACGGCCCCGTCAGGCTCGAAGTCAAGGGCGGCGCCGTCAGCATGGAACATTCTTCCGGCCCGCTCCAGTTGCAGGCCACGGACGCGCAGATCGAGATCACCGAGGTCGGTAATGACGCCTCGGCGACTGAGCGCGTCGTCAACATCGAACAGGCCCGCAACAGCCGCATCAAGCTGCAAGAGATAAAGGGCGCCGTCTCGATCAAGGCCGAACACTCGCCCGTCGAGGCCGAGGAAATCACCGGAGATTTCAAAGTCGATTCCTCCTCGGATCGTGTCCGGGTCAATCGAATCAACGGCGTCTTGTGGGTCAAATCGAAGAACGGCGCGGTCGAGGTCGAAGAGGTCAGAGGGCTGACGACGATTGAAGCCACGCGCGACGTGAGGGTCCGTGATTTCCGCGGCCCGCTCAGCGTCACTACGCGCGAGGGCCAGATTGAACTCGAAACTTCTGAAAAACTCAACGGAGATCTAAGCGTCTCCAGCGACCGTGGAAGGATTCGCGTCTCGCTCCCCAAGGACAGCGGCTTCCGACTCGACGCCAACGCCGGCGCAGGCCGCGTGAAGGCGGAGGGGTTCGATGATCACGAATGGACTCGCGAGGAGAGGTCTTACGTCGCCGGTTATAATATTACGTCGTCTTCGCCGATGGTCTCCTTGCGTTCGGGCCGCGGCGAGATTCAACTGCGATCCTCAGGGCTGGCAACGGCCAGCCATAATTAAGGGTGGAACAGACTGATGGTCTTTGAAACTAAATGCAACACCGTAGGGGAGCCCTTTTCCCCGCCCAATCGCCTTGATTACGGAGCTGGACGGGGAAAAGGGCGCCCCTACGTCAGGTTACGTGATTACGTTTAATTTTCTTTTCCAAAGACCATAAGTCTGTCCCTCCCTTTAATAGGTGAAGCGATGACCGCAATCCTTAAAGTATTGGCTTTATTGACTTCTCTGGCCACGACCGTCCTGGTCATAGTCGCCAGCGTGCGGCAAGGATTAATTATTGCCTGGGCGATTTTCATTGTTGTAAAAATCGTCGTTGTAGTACTATTTGTAGCGTTGCTCTTACTGATTCTTTACCTCCTCCTCACGCATAAAAAGAGTTCCCCTGAACCATAGCTAATAGCTAACGCCAGTTGATAAGTGTCAATTCCTGACCAAATGGCAGGTTGATGCCCCGCAAGAATTGATCAGCGAAATCCTGTAAGGAAGGCAAAGACAAACCGCTGCGGGCCGATTCAATACCGTAAGCGGTAGCGGTCGCGTCTCCGTAGAGAGGCCTATGTGATAGACCTGCGGCGCGCTACCGCCTTGGCTGGTTCAGCGCCGCGAGCCGTAGCGAGATGGTCTCCATTTGATAGAGATACGGACACGCTACAGTTCGCGGCGCTGAATCGAAATCCGGCAGTGATACGCCCGCCGTAAACAGGAATGATCGTTTGAAAGTAATTCACATGCAGAATGTAACCACTAACTCCGAACTCTTCTCGGACAACCGTTATCACAGCTCCGGGCAATCATCGCCCGGCGGCATCCATATACTGGAGGACATAAACGTGATGAATATCAGAACCTTAGTCCTGGGCCTCTGCCTGCTGACCGCTTTTTCCGTCGCGGCGTTCGCCCAGCAAAAATCACTCTACGAGCGCCTCGGCGGCAAAGACGCGATCTCGGCCGTGGTCGACGACTTCGCCGGGAACGTGCTCGCCGACTCGCGCATCAACAAGAAGTTCGCCAAGAGCGATCCCGCGCGCCTGCTGAAGACCTGGTTAAGACTCTGAACAAGTTCAACGTCCCCGCAGCGGAGCAGAAGGAACTGCTCACGGCGCTGGCCGGATTGAGGAACGACATCGTCGAAAGCGAATCGCCCCAAACAGGCGGGGATCTGCCCGCGAATTTCAAACCCGCCCCGCCGCTGGGGGAAAGGGGCGCGCCCGTCGCTTCAGCGCCCGCGGCGGCGCCGGCCCCGTCAAGATCGCTCTACGAACGCCTCGGCGGCAAAGACGCGATCTCGGCCGTGGTTGACGACTTCGCCGGGAACGTGCTCAACGACTCGCGCATCAACAAGAAGTTCGCCAAGAGCAACGCTCCACGCCTGCTCGCCAATCTCAAAGATTTCGTCTGCTTCGCCACCGGCGGCCCGTGCAAATATACCGGCCTCAGCATGAAGGAATCACACAAGAATATGGGGAGCACGGCGGGCGAGTTCAACGCGCTGGTCGAAGACCTGGTCAAGACTCTGAACAAGTTCAACGTCCCTCAGGCGGAGCAGAAAGAACTGCTCGGCGCGCTGGCCGGATTGAGGGGCGACATCGTCGAGAACGAATCGTCCCAAACAGGCACGCCGCTGCCCGCGAACTTCAAACCCGCCCCGCCGCTTGGGGGGTCCGGCGGCGGCGCCGCCTCCGCTCCGAGCAAACCGAGAACCGGTTCGCTCTTCGACCGACTCGGCGGCATGCCGGCGATCTCGGCCGTGGTTGAGGACTTCGCCGGGAACGTGCTCGGCGACTCGCGCATCAACCAGAAGTTCGCCAAGACCGACGCCCCGCGCCTGCTCGCTAACCTCAAAGATTTCATGTGCATGGCTACGGGCGGCCCGTGCAAGTACAATGGGCTAAGCATGAAAAAATCGCACGAGCACATGCGTGTGACGGGAGGCGAGTTCAACGCGCTGGTCGAAGACCTGGTTAAAACTCTCGATAAATTCAATGTCGGTGAGCAGGAGAAGAAAGAACTGCTCACCGCGCTGGCCGGATTGAGGGGCGACATTGTCAGAGACAAATACGATACGTCCGCCACTGGCACTCCGCTGGGGCCATCGTTCAAACCCGCCCCGCCTCTGGGCGTCACAAAAGGCAAGAAGTCGATGAAGAACGCCAAGGATGAGTAAGGAGGAAACTCCGTCAAACTCCATTATCACGAAACAGCCACACCGGTTGTCATTTGATCGGTGTGGCTCTATTTTTTTCCGCCGCCGTATGCCATATGAAATATGGCATACGGCGGCGCGACGCCCTGAAACAATGAAAACGCGCCCTGGGTACTCATCGCTTCCAGCGTGCAGTCTCGGCGAAAGACGAATTTATAGGAATCAGACCTGGGTACGCATCGCCTCAGGTTTGGGGGCGACTGATTCCGATCAATAGGTCTCTAGCCGAGATTGCACGCTGGAAGCGATGCGTACCCAGGGATTTTCCGAGGAGGCGTTTCTTTGCAGCGAGATCTATCCGTGTATCACGAACCGATCAGCGATCTATTTGTTCCGCCTGTCGACAGGCGTGATTGGGATCGCTACCGGTTGAGCGACGAGCAGGTTCGGTTTTTCAACGAGAACGGCTATCTGGCGGGCATCCGGATTCTGGACGACGGGCAGGTCGAGAGATTGCGCGAAGAGCTGATCGATTTGATGAACCCCGATTATCCCGGGCGTCATCTCTATTACGAATTTCACTCGAACGAATCGAAAGACCCGACGAAGATACTCTTTCACGCGTTGGGCGCATGGCGCATCAAGCCCGGCTTTCACGACATTCTGTGGCATCCGGCCTTCACAGTCCCGGCTTCACAACTCCTGGGCGGCGCGGCGCGGTTCTGGCACGACCAGTTGTTCTGCAAGCCGGCCTATCATGGCGGAGTGGTAGCGTGGCATCAGGACTATTCCTACTGGACGCGCACGACGCCGCTGGCGCATCTGACGTGCTGGATAGGGCTTGACGATTCGACGCGCGAGAACGGCTGTGTGCATTACGTCCCCGGCAGCCATCTCTGGCCTGACCTGCCGATTACCGGGCTGACCGGCGACATGGAAGCCGTGCAGCGGGGGTTGGCCAATGAATTGAAAGAGAAGTTCAGCCCCGTAGCCATCGAATTGAAGAAAGGCGAATGCTCGTTCCACCACGCGCGGATGATGCACGGCTCCTACGAGAACACGACCGACCGGCCGCGCCGGGCGACGGTCATCAATGTTTTTCGCGACGGGGTGATGTCGAATTCGGATGAACCGTTGCTGGAGGGGACGCAGGTGATTCCAAAAGGGGAAAAGATGGGAGGGCGATTCTTCCCGTTGCTATTCGACCCGTCGCGAATCGCCCTCTGATTGTCTGTCGTTCCTCTATCTGCCGAGGCGGCGCGATCTGAACGAACGGGACATGGGCGCCCTCCTGCGATCCAGCGAACGAAGCGGTTTGGACGACAGGGTCAGGCCGCCGAAGCCGGGCAACACGACCCGCTCCACTTTTTGCCCGGTCAACTTTTCTATCTCAAGCATCGACAACTCGTCGACCGGCGTCAGCAGAGTCATCGCGTGGCCGGCGTTTCCGGCGCGTCCGGTTCTGCCGATGCGGTGGACGTAATCTTCCGCCGTGGCCGGGACGTCGAAGTTGATGACGTGCGTGACCAGATCGACATCAATCCCCCGCGCGGCGATGTCGGTCGCCACCAGCACGCGGCAGCGGCCGCCCTTGAAACTGCGCAACGCGGCTTCGCGTTGCGGCTGCGAGCGATCCGCATGAATGCGGTCTACCAGGCTCCCGCCCGCGGAGAGAGCGCGGGCGAGGCTCTCGGCGCCGCGCCTGGTGCGAGTGAAGACCAGAGCGCGCGAGCACTGCTCGCGTTCAAGGAGATGGAGCAACAACGTCGTCTTCGACGCGGCCGCGACCGAATAGGCCGTCTGCTTGACCGTTACCGCGGCCTTGTTGCGAGGGTCGACTTCGACGATCTGGGGCCGGCGCATGTGCTCGCGCGCGATCTGTTCGATCGGCGGAGGCATAGTCGCGGAAAAGAGCAACGTCTGCCGCTCTGACGGAAGCCGTTTGATAATGCGGCGAATCGCGGGCAAGAAGCCCATGTCGAGCATACGGTCGGCTTCGTCCAACACCAGCGTCTCCACGCGTGAAAGGTCGATGGTCCCGTTTTCCAGGTGGTCGAGCAGCCGCCCCGGCGTCGCGATGGCGATCACCACCCCGCGCCGTAACGCCGCCCGCTGTCTGTTCATACTAGCGCCCCCGACGATGGTGACCGAGGTGGCCTTCTTCTTCGCGTCGAACGTCTGTAAGCTCTCGGCGATTTGCGCGGCAAGCTCGCGCGTCGGGGCCAGAATCAAGGCGCGCAGGCCGTCGGACCGTTTGGCGGACAGCCTTTGCAACATCGGCAACAAGAACGCCGCCGTCTTGCCCGTGCCGGTGGCGGCGCAGCCGATCAAATCAGAGCCGCTCAAAATGGCGGGAATCGCCCGTTGTTGAATCGGAGTCGGCTCGGTAAATCCCAAAGATGCACATCTACTTGCGAGCGCAGTGTGCAATCCCAGCTCAGTAAAAATCATTATTTTCCTTCCGGCGGCCGCAGATCGCGATCGCGGCGCGCCTGGCTTTATTACAAAGAAAACGCCTCCGGCCGTACGTCGCACGGCCGGAGGCGTTTTGCATGATAGGGTTCTGTTTGTTGAAAAACTCATCTCAGTAGCGATTGCCGCGCCCGCCGCCAAATCCTCCTCCACCCCGTCCGCCGCGCCCGCCGCCACGTCCGCCGCCGCCGAATCCGCCGCCGCCGCCGCGACTCTCACGCGGTCTGGCTTCGTTCACGGTCAGACTGCGACCATTGATTTCGACGCCGTTGAACTGCGCGATGGCGGCTTCGCCTTCAGATTTCGAGGCCATCTCGACGAAACCGAATCCGCGCGAGCGCCCCGTATCGCGGTCCATCACGACCTGGGCCGACTCGACAGCCCCGGCCTGTGAAAAGAGTTCAAGTAAATCCTCGTCGGTCGTCTGGAACGCGAGGTTGCCAACATAGAGTTTCATGGACATTGAAATGTTCCTTTCCCCTGATGGGATGGCACGTCGCCGCGAGTTTGTAGTTCCGCCTTTAGACGGCTGGTCTTGTTTAACGTAAAGTCCCGCCGCCTAAAGGCGGAACTACAAACTCGCGGTACTGTGCCGGATGTTAAAAGAAGCTTTGGATCAGACGGGCTTCGGTGTAACGGCGCCAGCGAAAGCTCTTGATCGGACGTTCTGACGAACGGCTTCTGAAAATTCAAACTAGCCTGCTCTCGAACTATCCATAACGCCGCCGCTATACCTCAGTGGCTGGTGGCGCATCACCGTTGATGCGCGAGAGAAGGAGTAACCACAAATATAGTGCATCATCGGAACTAGGTTTGCAAGCTCAGTCAGGAAAGCTCCGGTCGCCCTTTTTCGTCCGTCGCGGCGACAAGCGGCGGGATCGCTGGGTCCAACCCGGCCTTGACATCGGTACAGTACCGCGCGCGTAAGCAATCGGGCGCCTCTGCGCGGTACTGTGCCGATTTGACCTGGCCTTCATACTTGATTGACTCTTACTTAGGCGAAGGAACTACTCCTAGATTTCATGCCTTGCCATAAATAAAGCGTTATCTCAGAGCGTTGAAGACCTCACTGTGAAGCGTCACACGGCTCGGTCGCCGTGTGACGCCTCAGCTCTTGCCCTACTGACTTCAATAAGCGCCGGCCGTCGCGCGGATCAGCTTGAAGAAGATCTCGGTGTTCTCTTGCACGCCGTAGAAGAGCTGAAAGGCTTTGCCGCCTGTGCTGTAAGCGGAGATCGGAATGTCGGCGGCGGTATGCACAGCTTGATCCCTGCCTATGGCTTGGCCGCGCAGGAAGTAGCCAGTCCCCTTGTCCGAAGCGCGATCAACCGGTATGGGCGTGTAACCTTACGAACCCGTTGCGGTCCTTGGCGAGGACACGCAGCGCGGCGTCCGTCATCTCATCGAGCATCGGTTGATCCGGCGCGCGGTAATCGTCGACGACGAATGAGGTCGAGCCGGACAGCGGCGTCCCCCGGCGCTTGGCGATCTTGTCGAGCGCCACGTTCATGTTGCCGAACCCGAACAGGCCGAGCAGCTTGTCGGGCGCGCCCACTCCCTTCAACGCCGTCGACGAATCAACATAGGCGAACCCGGCCTTCTTGAAGTCGCCGAGCAGGTCGCGGTTCGGATCGGACGCGCCCGCGACCTGCAGGTTCCACCCCATAACCAGGTCGGCGGGAAGCGCCGTGTAATCGGAGCCTGCGGCGCGGCTCGAACCGAACTGCCCCGCCGGCAGAAACCAACGGCGGCCGCCGCCCATCAACACTCTCAGGCCCGTGCCGAACCGGCGCGTGTCGCCGGGATCGCTCTCGTCCAGATACTGATCGCAAATCCCAGTGCCCGCGCCACGGTTAGCGGTGTGGACCGCGTTTGCCGCCGGCGTCGCGTCTTCGATGTCTGCGGTCGTAACGATCCCGAGCGATTTGCCACGGGTGCGGTGCAAAAATTCGGACAGGTATTCGACTCGCGGACCGAAGAACGGATTGGTCACGTGTGACGGGAAGACGCCTTCCTGATTGTTATTTTGATGGTTGCCCGTGACGTATCCGCTCATCCCCGGCGCCGAGTCGGTGATGATGCTGTTGAGCGAGTGAGTAGTGACAAGCCCCGTGCCCGGGAATTTATCCATCGCCAGGTAATCGTTCGATGTCCCATCGGTCACCCCGTATCTGACGATGCGGGCCGCCGTGCGGTGCGCAACGCCCATTCCATCACCGACCATGATGATGATGTTCTTGATCGAACGGCTGTCGTGGCGCCGAAAATCGTGGTCGAACGATTTGCCGTTCGCGTGCCTGTCTTCATCGTCAAAGAGGGTTCACGCGGAAAGATCGAGACGCATGAGGCGCCTCTCTCAGCGGCGACAGCTGCTACGGCTTCTTATACTTCAGGATCAACCCCGTCAATCCGTCGGTCTTCCCTTCGTGGCGGAAGGCGTAGCAGTCCTTCAGTTGATCCATAACTTGCTTATTGATCGCCTCATATTGAGCGTTGCCTTCGGTGAGGGCCGCGGATCGCGCCAGCCAGTCAATCAGTTCATCCATCTTCTGCAAAGCCTCATTGAGCAACGATTGTTTCTTCTCAGTCTGATAGCGCTCAGCAATTTTCATGTATTCATCGTTGACGACGTTGCGGAGCATTAGCAGAGTGCTCAGGTCATAAGGATCGAGACCGGCGGCCTTCTCAAGTTTATCCTTCGCCGCGACCTTGTCATTGTTGACGAAAAGGATGATGCCTTGCGCCTGGTAGAGGCGCGGCAGCCACGTGTTGCGGAAATTGTTCCAGTACGTGGCGTCCATCTTCTCAGGCTTCTTGTCGGCCTCCAATAACTCGACGGCCTTCGCGCCGGCCTCTGAAGCCTTTTGCAGCATGCCGGCGGGCGGCGCCTGGCTGGATTGAATCTGTTTATTAGCCTGATTTGCGCCGGCCGAAGCCAACAGGGTCAGGACGACGACGTCATCGGGCTTCCTTTCAACATACTTCGAGCCCTCGTTGAAGGCCTCATCAAACTTGTTTAAAGCGATCAGCGAGTCGATCAAGCTGGGTTTGACCAGGTCGGCCTCTTCGGACAGGTTGAAAGTCTTGGTGAAGTTTTCGACGAAGCCGATGCGCTGATTGTGATCGGTCACTTTGGCGATCTCGTCGGAGACGTAAGCGGCGACGCGCGGGCGCATCTGGCTCTTGCCGTTCTTTTTCAGATACTCGGCGGCGGCCTTCAACTTCTCTGCCACGCCGCTGGCGGCGTTGATCTTATCGATCGCCTTCTGTTCGCCCTCGGAAATTTTAGGCGCGTCGTCCTTCGACTGTTGTTTATCTTGAACCGCCGCGAACCCCGCGGGGCAAGCCAGAAAAGAGCAGACGACCATCGCCAACGCCCTTATTTTCGGAGCCAAACCTGATTTCATTTTTACCTCGTATTTGATCTGGAATTTAAAGACGATGATGTGAACGACCAGCCACACCACAGCGGCGAATTATAAAAGAGGAAACAAAAAAGGCAAAAAGGATGAAAATGAGTGAAGAGCGCGCATAAATCGGAAGCGCGCCCTGGGTACGCATCGCTTCCAGCGTGCAGTCTCGGTTTGGCGGCCCATTGCTTCTTAATGCGCCTCCTGCCGAGACTGCACGCTGGAAGCGATGCGTACCCAGGCTATCGCTTCGTCCTCTCCTTCGCCTGCTGGCGGGCCTGGCGCAGCGCGTCCAATATCGCCGCCGGAGCGGCCGCGGGTTCAGCCTGCTCCGCTTCCGGCTGCGCTTGCCGATCAGCGGACGGTTGCGACGGAACTGGTTTGGCGATTTCAATCCGCTTTTTCTTTCGCGCCCATTTCAACTTCGCCTGCCTGAAATCTCCAATACGTTCGCGCCCTCGCCTCAACTCAGGCCACAGCCGCGCAGATATCAACCCTGTGTGACGCTCCAAAACTTCGATCAATAACAACGCGGTCGCGAGCATCAACAGCCACGGCGCAAGCTCGACCAGGCGCGGCAGACGCGATAAATCTTTCCACACGCCGGAAAGCTCCACGCGCTCCTTGCCGCCCGTGGCCTGGGCCAGACGCGCTAGCGCGGCCTGCCCTTCCTCGCCGCTCACGGGCTTGAACTCCGGCGAGTAAGGCAAGGCCACCGGCGCGAGCGTCATGCGGCCCGCCCCCGGGACTTCGACCGTCGAAAGCGCGGTCTCATTTCCGCGCAGCGGGATTTCGATCTCCAGCGTGTCCGCCGAGGCCCAGCGCATCTCCGCCTTCTCGCTCGAAGGCTTCGATCCGGCGGCGCCGCGCAGCGTCGTCACTTTCGGCAGTTCGTTCGGCGACGCGGCGCCCGACTCGTCGCGCTCGGGATCCAGATGAAGCTCGATCCGCGCGACGCCGTTCTTCACGTCCTGCGTGAGAAGCATATTGCCGGGCAGGTCGCCGGAGTCTCCGGCGACCCAGCGCGCCAGGCTGGCGAAGAAATCGCCCGCGTCCTTCCAACCGGCCACCGCGCCCGCGTACTGCCCGTCGGCTTCGCCCAGATAGCACAGGACGCGCCCGGCGCCGGCTTGCCACGAGGCCACCACCGGCGCCTTGTATTCATCTGTCGTGACCGCCGCCAGGTTCGCCTCGGGTCGCAGGTAAGTGAGATTGTAACCGCCGATCGACGGCAAACCAGTGAACTGTTTCCCGGTCAATGTTACCAACCCGCCGGTGAATTGTATCGGCGTCGGCTGGTCCAGAAACATGCTGCGTGAGACGATGATCGTGTCCTGCGCGAAGAGGCGGGGCAGGTCTTCGGCTTTTTCGGTGAAGTAGATTTGCCCGTTGCCGCGTTTGGCGATGTCGCGCAGCAGACCGGCGTCGGAGTCTGTCGGTTTGCCCAATCCGATGACGCTGACACTGATGCCCGATTGCTCGCATTGTTGGAGCAATTCCCGGTACTTGCCCGGCTCTTCCGAATCGGCCGCGTCGGCGAAGAGAATGATGTGGCGCGTGCCCGATTTGGCATTGAGCATCATCTCGGCCGCAGTGGTCAACGCTTCATAGACGAAGATGCCTCCGCCCCCAGAATCGATCTTTAGGATTTTGTTTCGTACGCTCCCTGCGTCATTCACTTTCTGCAGATCGGCGATGATGTGCGAGGCGCTGTCGACCGCGACGACGCCGAATTCATCCATCGGAGTCATCATGTCGAGCACTTGCGCGGCGGCCAGGTTGGCCAGGTCCATTTTCGTGCGCCCTCCGCCGACAGGGGCGGCCATACTACCCGAACGATCCATCGCGACGACTATCGCCAACGCGAGCTTGCGATGCTCCTGCCGCAGTTCCATCGAGACGGGCAAGACCGGTTCGAGAGGCGATTGGAAATAACGGCCGGAGCCGTAAGCGCGCCTGCCGCCGGTCATCATCAATCCTGCGCCGGCTTCGCTGACCCACGAGGCGATTGACTCCATTCCGCGATCGGTGATCTTTCCGGCGGAAACGTTTTCGATCAACACGCCCGAATACTGCGCGAGCGAATCCAGCGTCCAGTCGCAATCTTCGGGCGCGGCGAGCCTGACCTTTATACCGCCCGCCGACAGCAATCGCGCGAGCCCGGAGTTCGGAGAGGACGAGACGAGGAGCAACGGTCGCGGCCCCTGCACCCCGACCAGAACCTTCGCCGAATTGTTTTCAGGAACCGGATCATCGGAGGCGCCAGCGCCGTTTTTGGAGACCCTGATCGTATAGCCTTGCGCGCCCGGCTCCCCGGCGAGGTCGCGGAAGGTCAGACGGTTCAATCCCGCGACGGCGTTCGTCTTGCCCGCCGCCAGGACCTGCCCGCCGCGCCGCAGCTCATAGGCGATCTCCTGTTGAACCGGCGACTTCACCCAGGCAGTGATCATAAACGCTTCGCCCGGCGTGACCCTGACCGGCGCGTCGATTTGAGCGACGGCCAGGTCGTTCGCCGAGGATCGCTGCAGCGAGCGGTAATCAATCGCGACGCCGCGCGCGGCGGCCTTCGACGTAGCCGTCGCCGGATCTTTGCCCGTCCAGCGCCCGTCGGAAATTACCAGAATCTTTCCGGGAGCGTTTTGCGGTATCAGCGCAAGCGCTTTGTCGATCGCTTCGGCCAGGTTCGACGCGTCGCGCCCGACCTCGTTCGTGAACCCCGCGAACGTCCCTCTCTGAGGCGGACGCTCAATCGCGGCAGATTGCCCGAACGATACAACCGCAAGGCGGTCGTCGCTCGTCATCGCGCGCCCGATCAGATCAATCGCCTCTTTCTGCGCGGCCTCGGCGCCTTGCGGCATCGAGAGGCTGCGGTCGGCGACGACGACGATGGTCCCGTTGCGGCTTGGAAGTTTAACTGCCAACCCGCAAAGCGCGAACAGAATCAGCAAGAGCAGCGCCAATCGCGCGCACCGCAGAAAACGCGACGAATGCCGCCACAGCAGCCACGCGGCGGCGAGCGGTATCGCCAGCGCAAGCCAGATTGGATGAAGGAGCGTGATCATTACCATTTGACGCATCATTTGATGCGATTTGGCGCATCATTTGATGCGTCCAGCCCGATGCCATAGAATCAGGCTGTAGTTGGGGGTCAGAATTATGGAAAAAAGCTATGTAACAAAACTTGAAGATGGCGGCTATCGCCTTACCGGCAGCCGCGTCTCTCTCGATTCGATTGTTTACGACTGGTGGAACGGTCTTTCACCAGAAAGCATCGTAGAAAACTTTCAAACACTGACGCTTGAACAGGTTTATGGAGCCATCGCTTATTACCTTGCGCATAAGGAAGAAGTAGACGCTCAAATACAACGCAACCGTGAGAAGTTTGAAGAGTTGCGTGAGCAATGGCGCGCCGCTCATCCGCGTCTATACGAAAAACTTAAAGCCGCTGTTGAAGCAGAGACCACTGCTGTGGATAACGGCCGAAGCCGAAGAGTGGGAGAATGTGCTCTCCTTTCTTCCACATTGACTTAACGCCTCAATTCCCTTCTCGCAATCAACCACGCGTGAACCGCCAGCACGCTCAACGCCAGCAGCAACAACACCCACGCCACGCTGCGATACTCCCGCTGCAGCGCCGTCGCATTCGCCCAATTGCCCCAACGCCCGGACGCGGCGCGCGTCAAATCGGACTCTTCGCGCCGAAGCGCGTTCGCGGCGAATGAATACCTTTTCTGATTCGCGCTGATTTCATAGACACCGGCGACGTCCGCTCTGACCGACACGGATTTGTCGCGCGCCGGCAATTGGCGCGTGACTCGTCGCGGGTCGATGACGCTCACTGATTCGACGCCCGATTCGACCGTCAACGCGGCGTCGCCGCCCAGGCGAAGATTCGTCTGCCGCAATCCAGGCGCGGCCTGCGCGCGCCAGTTGATCAGGTTCCAGATCAGGATCGGCCAGTTCGGCGACTCTTGCAGCGTCGAAAGATCGGGTCGCAACCGCAACCGCAATTCGTGTGTTCCCGCGCGCTCGATGTCGGTGAGCAGCGGGACGTCGCCCGCATTGACGACGGGCGTCCCGGCCAATTGCCCCGATTTGCCCCCGCCCCAAACCACGCCGCCGAGCGACAGTCCTTCGGACAAGGGGTGGGAGCGGTCAATCACGAACGGGCCGAGGAAGCTCGCGGCCTCGCTTTCGCTTATGATTCGCAGCGTCCAGGCTTCGGCGTCTTCGATCTTCGCGTCGCCGTCGTCAGTGATCACCAGCTCCGGCTTATTCGCGCTCAAAGAGGCGTTCGGCGACGATGCGACCGCCTTTTCGACCAGCGCCCGCATCGCGGCGTCGCGCACGCGCAGATCGACGCGGACGCTCCTGCTCGGTTCCGCAAGCAGCGTGACCTCGTTGTCGACTGACAGAGCGTCGTCGCTCAAACGCGCTCGCAGCGCGGGCGCCCCGGGCTTGAGCGTCAAAAGAATGCGCCGCGTCTCTCCGGCCCCGAGAGCGATTGATTGCGGATTGGGACTCTGGGATTGCGGATTGTTAGGTTCGCCAGACTCGACGCTCAGTGTCGTTGAACCGGGCGCCGATGAGAGGTTTGCGATTTCGAGTAACACGCGGTCTTCGTCATCGCGCAGTGTGCGAGCGGCGTTGACGAACGCGAAGTTCGGCTGCGACGAGCCGAATGACCACCACTGCAGCCGGCTGTCGCTCAGGTCTTGCTGAGGCGCATGATCGGTCACGACCAACGCTCGCGCGCGTGGGCCGCCGAGCTCGAACGCGAACGTAATCGCCTCTTCAATCTCGGCGACAGGCGCGCCGCATCGCCAGTTCTGCAGAAGCTTGACGGCCTGATCGACGTTATTCGCCGCTTCGCCCAGAAGCTGCGGCGATTCGCCGGCGCCGACGAATGACACAGGCTCATAGCGATCGCTCTTCAACTCACTCTCAATCGCGCGAATGGCGCGGTCACGCACGCTGCCGGCCGTGTCGCCCTTGCCGGCCCCGGCCAGCATCGAGAACGAATCGTCCAACACGATCACCAGCGGTCGCCCGCCGGCGCCCGCGCGCATCATCGGCCCCGCCGCCGCCGTTACCAACAACAGGATCGCCAGCAGTTCAAGGAAGAAAAGCAGCGGCGTTTGCAACCGATGAATCATCCGCCCGCCCTCCCACATCTGCTTCTCGTCGAGCCACAGCAACAGGCTCGACACTCGCCGCTCGCGCGATTGATTGCGCAACCAGTAGATGGCGACCAGCGCCGGCGCGGCCAGCAAAGCGATAAATGCGATTGTGAATGTGAAGACCGGCATTGTTAACAGAAATTTTAGTCTCGCATGAGCCTACCTTGAGCCTTGTCTGCTACAAACAGGGCAATAACGCAGTCATCAACGATCAGCGAGATTACCACAACGGTTGCTCATTTCGGATAGTTCAGAGGAGCCTTCATGTGGCGTTGTGACGCCCAGAAGGAATCAAAGCGCGCCACGTAGTAACGACTAAAGTCCGTTACTACGTGGATACGTAACGACTAAAGTCGTTACTGCGTGGCAGTGTTGACAACAAGAGGAGATCATCAAATGCATTTCATTCGCACAAGATTCCAGCGTATTTTCAGACCTGCGCTCACAGCGATGCTCATAACAGGTCTGTCGCTGATGAGCGCAAGCGCCCTATCGGGTCAAGACGCAAATCATCAAACTCAAGATCGGCGGGCGGAGACCGGTAATCAGTTGGTGGGGCGCGCCGTTTTGGACGCCGCTACCTTTTCGCCAGGCCCCACTTCAGGGGCGCAACTGGGCGGCGCGCCGATCAACGGCCAGCCCGTGCCTTTTCTCGATAAACAGCCAGTGCAAGGATTCTCCGCCGTGCTCGAAAACGGCCACGGAACCTACCTGGTGATGTCCGATAACGGCTTCGGCAATATGGAGAATTCCGCCGACTACCACCTGCGCGTCTACACCATCCGCCCCAACTTCAAAACCAGGTTCGGCGGGGCCGGAAACATTTCCGTGCTCTCTTTTATTGAGCTGCACGACCCCGATAAACACATTCCTTTCACGATCACCAACCATTTCACCAAAGATCGCGTGTTGACCGGAGCGGACTTCGACATCGAGTCCATGCAGCGGACCCGGGACGGGAGCCTGTGGTTTGGGGACGAATTCGGACCCTTTCTGCTCCACACTGACGCCAGCGGCCGCGTGCTGGAACCTCCAATCCCGCTGCCCGGTTCCGATGACAGCACGAATCTGCAAGACGAAAAGGGGCGCAACACGCCGTGGTTGGCCGGGCTGTTTTGGCCTTACCGCGTCACCGCACTCGACCACCCATTCCGCTCCCAGACCAGCGGAGGCTTTGAGGGAATGGCGCTCAGCCGCGACGGCAGGAAATTGCTCCCTCTGCTGGAGAGGCCGTTGACAGGCGGCGAGGCGAACACCTTGCTCATTCACGAGTTCGACCTGGCCAACAGAAAATACACGGGAGGGCGTTACAAATATCTGCTGGATTCGCGCGGAACGAACATCGGCGACTTCATCATGTTCACGCAGAGAAACGGCCTGGTCATCGAACGCGACGGCTCGCAGGGGAACCTGAACGGCTTCAAGGCGATCTACCAGATCAGGCTTCCACAGCGCTTCGGCGAGGCGGTCGAAAAGACGCTCCTGGTCGATCTCCTCAGAATCAATGATCCGTTCCGCATCTCCGGCGCGGGGCTGCCTGGAGACGTCGGCCTCGGCGAGATTTTCGCCTTCCCATTCACCACCATCGAAGACGTGTTTGTCCTGGACCCCTGGCACATCGGCGTTTTGAATGACAACAACTTTCCATTCAGCGTCGGACGACATGTCGGCGCGGGAAGGCCGGACGATGACGAGTTCATCATTATCCGCCTTGACCGGCGGCTCGACTAAATCGGAGCAACCGAGAGTGGGACAGACTTATGGTCTTTGAAAATTAACTACGACCATGCGATCCAGCGTAGGGGCGGGTTTTCCCCGCCCGGGTCCGTGATTGAGGCGATTGGGCGGGGAAAACCCGCCCCTACGCTGTTGTTGCATTTATTTCTCAAAGACCGTCAGTCTGTCCGTTTGGGAAGATTCGAGCTGAAGAAGAAGACGCTATGTTCTGCCTCTCTGCCAGCAAAAGCATCGTCTCTATCTTCCCAATCAAAGCTGAAATTGATTCGGATTCTTTGATCTTTATCTAGGTAGTCAAGCGGAATCACAAAAATCCATGATTTTCCTGACGCGAGTGGGACATTTGAGCAAACGTGGCATCTTGAGTCGATCACGATGCGTCCGTCATTGACACCTTCAATTGTGTAGTAGAGAGAAGTTTCACCATACTCCTTGTTTGGAACATCGGAAGCATCAAGCCAAATCGGCCACCTCGTATTGTTGGTGATTCTCAGCCAAATGTGTTGATCGCCAATGCCTGTCTCGAGCGGCTCAATTTTCCCAACGCGTACGAATGAAATGTAAATCGAAGGTTTATCGCGCCGTAGCCGCGGTTGTCTACTTTTGTTGGCCTGCATTCTTTGCGAGGCGGCAAAAGCATTTACGGCCAACAACGCAATTGTTATTACAGCGGCTACCTTGAGCATCATTCATTCCCTGTATTCATGTTCGACACCAGGTTCTTCACACCTTCAACACGCCGGCCTTGACCAGGGCTTCGAGGTTCCAATCGGCGACGACCTCTTCGGCGATAATGTTGACCATGACCGCGCCGATCTGTCGGCAGGCGCGATGCCAGTTCTGTTGGTGTCGCGCCAGCGCGTCGCGGTAACGGCGGATCGCGCCGTCGTCAATGAAGATCTCGCGCCGTTCGTCGGTTTCAGAATCGAGCAGTCGTACGCGACCGCGCTCCGGCGGGTCGGCGTCTACGGAGGCCAGCGTCTGCGCGACCACCAACGCCGCCGCGCCATGCGCCAGGCTTTGCAGGACGGCCGTCGGCTCTCCCAACCAGAGCAGGTCGCTGATCAACACGCGCATCCCCTGCCGGCGAAATCCGGAGGACGTCCGCATGAAAGCCTCGGCCGGGGCGCCGCTAAAATCGAGAGCCAGCGATCGCCACAACGCAGGACGATTGGAACCGTTGGCGACCGGTTCGACGCGCGCGCGGGCGAGCCAGGCGTTGTGCGAATAGCCGGCGTTCTCCGCCGCGACGGCGAACGCGGCGGCCAGTCCGACAGCGGCGCGCGCCTTTGCGGTTGATTCGAGGGCCATCGACCGCGATCCGTCCAGCACGACGTCGAGGTGCGGGCTGATCTCCTCTCGGTAAAGCTTGACGGTCAATCTGTCGGAGCGCGCGAACGCGTTCCAGTCTATCCGCCGCAGATCGTCGCCGGGCTGGTAATCGCGGTGATCGCGGAATTCCAGAGACGCCCCGGCCTGCCGGCCAAGCTGCAATCCGGCCAGCGCCGCCGAAGCCGCTCGCGGCGGTTCGAGGGCGTACCGCATCCCGGCGCGCTCGCCTTCGATCAAGTATGATCGGCATTCGTCATTTGTCATTTGAATTCTGGCGTAGCTCCATCAGTCGGTAGCCGACGGGGACCCGCTCGCTACCGCTCGCGGTACTGACTCGATGGCGTCGCTCGCCGCGACTTGCGACGCCGGCCTGAAACTTCTCACGCGTTCAATGAACCAGGACAGACTTATCGCCGCGACTAACACGGCCCACACGCCGCCGACGCTCGCATACAACACGCGATGCCCTTTGTTTGCCCAGGCGAAGGGGTTGCCTACCCACCACGCGCCGAGATCCTCCGACCACCATTGGTCGTTGAAGAACATGATGTAGCCGATCAGAAACGGCGCGAGGCTGCCCACGACGAGCAGGATGGCGGCGATCAACCATGTCAACTCAGTCCCGACTCTGCTAAACAGATGGCGCCGAAGCAGCGCGCCCGTCATCGCGTAGCAGAAGAAGTAGAGGCACATTCCGCCCATCCATTTCGCGCTGTTGATCAGATCGTCCGCATTGCGGTTGGTCGAAAACAACTTCACGCAGGTCACCGCCGCCCCCAGCGTCAGGACGACCATTACCGAAGTCCATGCCAACCCGCTCGCCGCGCCGCTAAAAAAGAAGAACGCCCGCGCCCGTCCGAGCAGGGATCGGGGGACAGAGCGCAACACGCGCCTTCCCGGTTGATCGCGCTCGCTCACCGCCGCGAAGATGGCCAGCGCGAAGACGATCTCGAACATCAGCAGCCATATGGTCACCGGCCAGTGATCATTTTCAATCCAGCCGACGGTCACCGCCGCCACGCCCGTCAACAGCCAGGCCGCGGTGATGAACAGCCGCACGGGCAGCGCCCGGTTCGACGCGACCGGCATAATCAGCGCCACAGACATCACGAAAAACAATCCGACCATAAAGCAGATGACAACGCACATTGCGGTCAGCGCTTGCCAGAAATCACGCCCTAAGCCGCGACTGATAACCACGCTCACGCCGAACATTGTCCAGAAGTAAATCAGGCCGAAGATGGCCAGCGAGATCAGCCCTAATATGATCTTGAACGCGCGGTTGACCGGAATAAGCGCGACGAAAACCGCCCCCTGCGCGCAAGCCACGACTACCACAAACCCGATGCCGAGCGAGATGAAGATCGAAGGCAGATCAATCCCTCGCAGAAAGTAGGTGAAGGCCATAAACGGCATGCACGCGCTGTAAATCAGGGCGGTCAGCGTAATCGCGGCGAACATCTTGCCCGCGATAACGCTGCGAGGCTTGATCGTCGTAATGAAGAGCAGGTCGACATTGATGTCTGAACGCTCGGCCGCCAGCCGCGCCCCGGTGTAGAGTGGCACGAAGATTACGGCGACGACTTGCAGGATGCCGAAGAGCATCAGGAAGGTCTGCCGCCCGGCGTCGAATCCGAACAACGAGGGGCCGCTCGCCAGAATGTAAATTCCGATCGCGACGAGCTGAACCGAAAGCAGCGTCAACAACGCGGCGATAACGAAACGGCTCTGCACGGCCTGCCGCAGCTCTTTGACGACTATCGGATTGATGCGGTCGCCGAGACTGATCTTCTCTTTCAAAACCGATTCGGCGGTCACTGCACTGCTCCTTTCGTGACGCTCATGAAAATCTCTTCGAGGTTGGCGCGCTGCAGTTTGAATTCGACGACGCGGTAACCGCGCCCGACGAGCGCCGCCAGCAGATCGCAACAGGCTTCTTCGTCCCCGTTGATTTCGGCGGCGATCTCTTCGCCTACGAAATTGACCTTCTCGATTCGCGGCGTTTCGAGCAACTCGCGGTGGAGCTTTTCCTGCCCGTCCCTCACGCGGATCAAGACGGTGCGGCGACTTGCGCCGTCCTCCAGCAGGTCGCCGATCGCGCCCGCCATCAAGACACTGCCACGTTCGATGATCACCGCGGCGTGGCAGATTTCGGCCAGTTCCGTCAGGATGTGCGAGCTGATCAGGATCGCCTTGCCCTGCGACGACAGCACCCGGAGCAGCTCGCGCAATTCGATTCGCGCGCGCGGATCAAGCCCGGCCGCCGGTTCATCCATCACCAACACCTCCGGGTCGTGCAGCAGCGCCCGGGCCAGGCTGACTCGCTGCTTCATTCCCTTCGACAACGCCACGAGCATCTTGTCGCGGAGGCCCGTCAGCCCTGTGAACTCTTCGACGCTCTCGATCACACTTGCGCGATAGAGGCCTTTCAAACCGTAAGCGCGGGCGAAGAAATCGAGGTATTCGTGAACCGACATGTCGCGATGCGTGGGCAATGAATCCGGGACGTAACCTACCAAATGCCGCGCGCGCTCCGGCTCTTCGACCACCGAGACGCCGTCAATCAAGGCGTCGCCGGCGGTCGGCTCGTCGAGCGTCGCCAGAATGCGCATCGTCGTGGTCTTGCCGGCGCCGTTCGGGCCTACGAAGCCGACGACCTGGCCGGACGAGAACGTGAACGACACGTCGTCCACCGCGCGCGTCGCGCCGAAATTTTTTTTCAAGTTGACGATCTGGACCTTCATCGTTCGGCCTCCCCGCTTATGCCGTAAACCAGCGCGCGCCCTTTGCGCGTCCCCACGTCTTTCAAACCTTCTTCGACGAATGGACCCGCGTCGAGCGTGGCCAGATAACACCCCGGCGCCAGGAAGCGCTGCGGATTTAACTCGACTTCTTTCATCTTCCCGGGCCAGTCGTTGGAGGTAAACAACTCGCGCATGCCGGCTCTGTAATCGGCGAGTTTGCGATTCGTCAGGCTCAATTTGGCCTCCGCGCCGGCCCGAATCCCGCCCGCCGAATAAATCTTGCCATCGCGATCCGCCAGCCAGAGTTCGCGAACGTCAGCGCCCAACCCGTTGACGACTCTGATCGCGCCGGCGCCCTCTTGTCTGATCGTCAGCCGCTCGCGCCGCGTTTCGCTTTTGCGGAATTTGAAATAGGCCGGCGCGCGCGCCGTGACCCATCCCGAATCCAGATGCTGGTCGTTCGAAAGATCAATCGTGCGATCGACTCCGCCGCCTCCGCGCCTGTAGTAACCCCATGCCTGAGGCGTCACCGGCGTCAGCTCAGTGTCGTAACTGAAATGCAGACCTTCGCTCGGCGTAATCGGCGCATAGAAGGCCGTCCAGCCGATCGTGGACGCGCGATGCGCCGATTCATCGAGGATCGTGAAAGCTTCGACGCGGGACGTCGCGCTCACCCCCTCGCCGAAGAGCGCAAAGCCCGTGACGGCTAAACACGTGACCAGCGCGATTGCAGGCACGGTCCACAACATCCAGATCTTTTTGCGCCTCCGCGCCAACCAGATCAGATTGATCGGCCCGATCACGACCACAAACATCAACATCAAGACGAATAGCCCGCGCACCGGGATTCCAATCCTTTCGACGACGGGGAAATCCTTGTTGATGTCGACGATGTCGGAGTAATTTTTTCCCGCGGGGCGCGACCCATTCCAACTATTTTTTATCGCGCCCCACTGCGTGGGGAGGACGCTTTTCACGCCGGCGGCGTCAATGGCCGTCACCCACCCGAATCCGACATTGTAACTTTGCGTCTTCGACGATAGCGCCTGCGAATACTTCCTCGACGAGTCGGCTTCATACGGCGCTTCGACCTCGTTGACGCGCCGCGCCCGCCATTGCGCCGGAATCTCCCAGCCGCCGATTATGAGCAATGACCCGCCGCATTCGGCAAAACGCCATAAAGCTGAGCGCACAGCGTCCGGGGCGCCCCTCAACTCTTCCGCCGTGATCATCACGCCGTCGAAGCTCGAATACCCGACCCAGTTCGCGCTCCATTCAGGCGTCGGCGATTTGTAGGCCAGATACGCGACCTCGTTCTCGCCGCTTCCGTCTTTGAACCCTTCGACGACCGCCGCGTCGTTCATCAGCCCGCTCTTCTCGACATCCGGGCTGACCAACAGGAAGAATCTGTTCACGGTACGGCTGACCCACGCGTTGGTGCGAGAGGTGTCAACTCCCGCCTGCTCTTCTTGCCGCGATCCGTCAATCAACACTCTCACGACGCCGCCGCCGAAGCCATCCTCGGGCTTGACCATAGGGATTGTCATCGTGGACAAGGGCGTGACTTCGACCGTGCGTCGGGCCTCCGCTTCGCCATACGCTCCCGAATGCAACTCGATCGTCACGCGATGAGACTTCGTCCTCGAACGGTTGATGATGGTCGCGCGGCACTCGCCGTAACCAGTCATTGAGAGCCCCGAGGTGACCGTCTCGACTTTGACCGAAATGTCGCCGTAGTCTGTGGCGTAAGCCGAAGCCGCCATCAGCGGCGCGCACAGCAATGCGGCGAAAAAGAGCGCGAACCGTCCAGCCAAAGTTTCTGCGCAGTCTACGGCGCCGGAGGCGCAGCGGATATCAGCCGGCGCCGCCGCGCAGCGTAACCACCGGGGCCGGTGGAGAGAGCTATTCCCAATAACCCGGCCGGACGAATTGCTTTCGTTCATATTTTTTCTTCCTCAGGCCTCGATCCGCACGTCGCGCGGCAATTTGATCCCGGTCTCGTCCATCCGCTCGATCAGCTTCGTGATGATCGAAAGCGACGAGACGCCGTCGAACCGCGCTTTGTAATTCAAGACCAGCCTGTGATTGAGCGTAGGCGAGGCGACGGCCTTCACGTCGTCAAAGCCGACGGTCGGGCGGCCGGAGAGCAACGCGTAAGCCCGCGCGGCTTCGGCCATGGCGATCGCGGCGCGCGGCGAAGCGCCGTAGCCGACGTAATCGCGCACCTCGTCAATAGCCTCGTCAGAATCGGCATGCGTCGCGGCCACGATGCGGGAGATGTATCGCGACACGGGCCTCGGCAAAAAGACGCGATCCATCGCCGAGAAAATCTGTCTAAGCTCCTCGCCGCCCATCACGAAATTTGGCGCGGGCGGCTCGCCCCGCCGCCTCGTAGAGATTATTCGGTCGAGCGTTTCGACGTCGGCGCCAGTTACGTTGAGCTTGAAGAGAAAGCGGTCGAGTTGCGCTTCGGGCAGCGGGTAAGTGCCCTCGAGTTCAATAGGGTTTTGCGACGCGAGCACGAAGAACGGATCGGGCAGCGGGCGGGTCGATCCGAGCAGCGTCACGGAGCGCTCCTGCATGGCTTCGAGCAAGGCCGATTGAGTCTTCGGCGAGGCGCGGTTGATCTCGTCGGCGAGCAACAGGTTGGTGAAGACCGGGCCGGGGTGGAACTCCATCGCGCGGCGGCCGTCATGATTTTCCTGAAGGATGTGCGCGCCCAGGATGTCGCTCGGCATCAGGTCGGGCGTGAACTGCACGCGGTTGAATTGCAGTTTGAGCAGACCGCCGAGGGCCTTGACCAGCGCCGTCTTCCCGACTCCGGGCAATCCTTCGAGCAGAATGTGCCCACGACTCATAACGCCGGCGAATACGAGGCGATGAAGCTCTGACCGGCCGAGAAGAATGCGGTCGAGTTCGGCCAAGGCCCCGTTCGCGAGATCGACCGCCGGGTTGATTTCTTCGGGTTGCAGGATCGTTTCTGTCATATGCCATTTATGCGCTGACGAAAAATTTTGCGGTGTAATGGTGTTTCATTTTCCATTTTCCATATTACATTTGTCATTGCCGGAACCGCGCATAGATCGCAATGACAAATGACAAATGTAATATGGAAAATGGAAAATGTTTATTTTGATTGCGGCCTGTCAAAATAACGCCTCACCGCGCCTCTGTGGCGGGGCAGTATTGTTTGCGTGTAAGCCGAGCCGCCGCCCGAGGCCGCGCTGTTCAACGCGCCGTGCGCCGCGACGCCGCTCGTATCCGCCGTCGGCGCGCTCGCGCTCAGGCCGACGAGTTGGCTGTCATTCAATCCGGCGACCGACGAAGGCGGCAGAACCTTCTCCTTGAACCTCGCGTCCTTTTCGCTCGAGCCGTCAGTCCAGGTCATCGCCGCGTCTCCGCGCCCGCGATCAACGCCGCCCTTGCCCGCACACCACTGGAGGGTGGCTTCATCTATAGACATCTTCTCGGCGTTCTCTTTCAGAAATCGGGCCAGGCCGGAATTGTCGCGGCGGTTGGCCTGCGCGCCGCCTTTGAGCGCATTCGGGTTGATCATACCTGATTTGCTCAGCTTCGAGAGATTCTGATTGAGCGCGGATTTACTCTGACTGAGCGCCTTCGAGAGGTCTTTGAGGTGTTCCGCCTTGAGCGACCCCGACTTGATGGCCTCCAGCGTTTCGGGCGACAAATCGCCGGCGAGCGATTCGTTTTCTTTGACCGCTTCCCGCGTCATTTCGCCGAGCGTCCGCATCGCTTCGGTCATCGTCTTCGAATCGAGCTGATCGCCGCCGGCCATCAGACCTTCGGCCAGGGCCTCGGCTCTGTCCAATCGCTCCCGCCTGGCGCTGGCGGCTTCGGCGGCTTCTTTGGCGGCTTTTTCGACCGCGTCGTTCAAATGATCCAGAGCCTCCCAGGTTTTGGCCGGGTCTTCGCCTGAAGCCTCCTGGCCGAGCTGATCGAGCTTCTGTTCGAGGGCTTCGGCCTTCGCCCCTTCGATGACCTGAGCCTCCTTCAACGCTTCGATTTGAGCCGACAGGTTTTCGACTTCGCGGCTGACGTCCATCGGACGTGCGACGCCCGTCGCCGCAAACCGAACCGGCGCGAGCAGGCTGATCAGGACGAACCCGGATGAGGCCGCAAGCAGTCCGAACGCGCGCGCCTTCCGCCAACGCAACCTCGGCGATGTGATTTCGGGGGTCCGCCAGGCGCCCAGATCGGCGTCGGCGCCGGCCATCAACAGCCCGCCGCAATCGTTCCGACTGTCGAGCATCGCGCGCACGGAGTCTCGAGACGGCAATCGTCTTCTCGAAACAACCGCGGCGGCGATGGCGGCGACGGCGATTCCGATCGCGCCCCACATCAACTGCCTGCGAGTTGTGGCGGACGTCGCGCGCAGAACCAGCGCGACGGCGCCCCAGAGGAAGAGCCAGACCGTTACGAACGTCAATGACTGTCTGAACGCGAGCAGCAACGCCAGCCTCCGAATGAACCGGCGAATGGATTGGTCGTGATGGGCCGAAGTTGATCGAGAATTCATCCAAATCGCTCCTGCGGAAAAAGCGCATGTAGTCCCGCCTTTAGGCGGAGGCGTTTGGCGCCAGGAAATGGATCTGCATCTGACGCTTCCGCCTAAAGGCGGGACTACGAACTGAAGGGCGCGAAGACTTTTTCGAGCCCCAGCATATCAGACCGCATCGGCTACGCTCTACGAATTTTTTGCGCCGCCGGTTCAAATTTAGACGCCGGCGCGCGCCGTTGGTTCCGTAAACTTGACGGGGGCCGCGTTTCAACTTTGCGCAAACCCGGCGCGATGTCGTATCGTAACCACGATGCGCCCCCTTCGCGCTAAAACATCCAATTCAAACCCGGAGGGGAATCAATGCTGATAGCGACCCTTGTTCTGCTCTCGAGCTTGTTCGGAGATTCAAATAACGCTCCCGTTTCAACGGACGACCCGATCGAATACCGGCTGCTGGCCACGAACAAGACTTCGACGATGGAGAAGGAGATGAACCAGGCCGCCGCCGAAGGCTTTCGTTTTGAAGACGCGATGGGCGGCGAAACCGCGGGCGGCGGCAATGAGATGGTGGTCATAATGTCGCGCGAGCCTGCCGCCAATGGCCCGCGCTACGATTACAGGCTGCTGGCCACGAACAAGACTTCGACGATGCAGAAGGAATTGAGCGAAGCGGGCGCGGCGGGCTTTATTTACAGTGGCCAGACGATCTACAACTCGGCGTTCGGCGGGCGCGAAGTGGTTTCGATCCTGCGCAGGAAAGTGAGCAAAGAACTAAGATAGAATGCGGGAAACGGAATTTCAGCCACGAATGAACGCGAATTTTCACGAATGGAAGCGGCGAAGGAACCAAATAACCGATCAGGGAACGGATGTTCATTCGTGTTCATTCGTGGCTGAAAACGTTTTCTTGAGAGTTATAGATGGGCGATTTCCAGACGATCCGCCGACAACTCGGGCAGCGGCTTGCGACGCCGCGCCACATACCGATTGAACGAGACCGCGTCCCGCAAGCCGCGGTCTCGCTGATCCTGAGCGAGGCGCGAGGCTCGGCGCAGGCGCTGATCATCAAACGCGCCGAACGTCCCGGCGATCACTGGTCTGGGCATCTGGCCCTGCCGGGCGGGCGGGCGCAGGACGAGGACGCGGATTTGATCGCCACGGCGGCGCGCGAAACTTACGAAGAGGTCGGGATCGATCTGCTCGAAGGCGGCGAGTTCATCGGCCAACTCGAAATTCTGGCTCCGACCAATTGGCGACTTCCGCGGCTCGAGATCACGCCTTTCGTCGCCATCGCGCCGCCCAGATTCACGCTGAACCTGAACGGCGAGGTCGCGAGCGCTTTCTGGATTTCGATCGCCGATTTGAAGCGTGAGGGCCGGTCAAGCTTTTTCTCAATGCCGCAGGACGGCGTGATCAATAAATGGCCGGCCTATCCTTCCGAAGGCGGGCCGATCTGGGGAATCACGGAACGGATTCTTACCAATTTCCTTTCGCTGCTGGATTGAATGGAGGCGCCGCTCGCTACCGCTCGCGGTACTGACTCAACTTCGTTTCGCTGCCGGATTGAATCAATGAACGATCAAAACACTCCGCGCCTGGTTCGACATTTCGGAACGCTGCAGGCCACCGCGCTAAACATGTCCAACATGATCGGCATCGGCCCGTTCCTGACCATTCCGCTGCTGATGGCGACGCTGGGCGGGCCGCAGGCGATGTTGGGATGGCTGGTCGCGCTGCTGATCGTCATCCCCGACGGGATGGTCTGGAGCGAGCTCGGCGCGGCGATGCCCGGATCGGGCGGCTCATACATTTACCTGCGCGAAGGTTTCGGGCGCGAGAGCTTCGGGCGATTGATGGCCTTCCTCTTCATCTGGCAGTTCATCATCAGCGGGCCGCTGGAGATCGCATCGGGTTACATCGGATTCGCGCAATACATGGATTACATCTGGAAGGCGCCTCAATCCTCGACGACGATCGGAGGAATCAAAATCTACTCCGTGGCTATTGTCATCGGCCTGATCAATATCGCGCTGCTCTACCGTCAGATTAAGCATGTCGGCAAGATCACCGTCAGTCTTTGGGTCGGAACGCTTCTCACGACCGGCGCCGTAATCCTGACAGGCGCGGCGCATTTCGATCCGAAAATCGCTTTCGATTTTCCACCAGGCGCGTTCACCTTCTCGACCGGGTTTCTGTTCGGACTCGGCGCGGCTTCGCGGATCGGCGTCTACGATTACCTGGGCTATTACGACGTCTGCTACATCGGCGACGAAGTCAAAAATCCCGGACGGACAATCCCGCGCTCGGTCATCATAAGCGTGATCGCGGTCGCGGTGAGCTACATCGCGATCAACTTTTCGATCATCGGCATTGTTCCGTGGCGCGAATTCACCGCCGAGGGAAACCAATCCGCGCAATTTATCGTGTCGCTGATGATGGAGAGGATTTACGGGCCGAAGGTGGCTGCGGTTGTAACGGTGATGATCCTATGGACCGCCCTCGGATCGTGTTTCGCGCTGCTGCTCGGATATTCGCGCATCCCGTTCGCCGCCGCGCGCGACGGATACTTTTTCAAGGTCTTCAGTCGCCTACACCCGAAGCATAACTTCCCTCACGTCTCGCTTCTGGTGATCGGGGGCGTTGCGATCATCTGCAGCTTCTTCTCGTTGGGAATCGTGATTGACGTTCTGATCGCAACCAGGATCATTGTACAGTTCGCAGGCCAGATCTTCGCCGTGGCGCTGCTGCGAAAGAACTCGCCGAAGATGGAGCGTCCGTATCGCATATGGCTCTATCCTTTGCCGAGTCTGATCGCGCTTGCCGGATGGATGTTCATCTACTTGACTCTTGATCACAAGATCATAATATTCAGCCTGGTCGCGCTGGCCGCCGGCGTGGTCAGTTTCCTGGCTTGGTCGCGAGGCGCATCGAAATGGCCGTTCACAGCCCCATCGCCTATACCAAATCGTTGACGCCACAACCGAAATCAGAGTGTTTTGGGTTGGCGGCTTGCGCGCAAGCTGCGAGGCGATCATGGTAAGCCTATGGTAATCAGCAGATTGCCCACCGCGGCCATCCGAATGAGAAATGGCACGGACGTTGCCAATATGCGCATCGTAGTAGACAGAAGTGACCCGACCTGAGAGTTGTATCAGCGATTCTCATCAATATGAGGTCTCTGTTAAGATCGTCGCCGCTCGGACTCGGGCGGCGACCAAAGGGAGGAGAAGGGCGCGGTTTTCCCCTTGCCGGAATTTAAATAGAATATATTGAAGAAAAGGGGTAAACATATGATGAAAGCACTCAAAAACATCACACTCACTATGTTGATCAGCTCAGTCCTTGCGTTCAGCGGTTTGGCTCAATCTGACAATCAGTGGGCGATTCAAAAAGATAAAAGGAAAGAGCCTGAGCGTCCGGTCGAGAAAAAGAAGAATGACGACCGTGGAGGCGAGAAGCGGGACGAGGCCGGAAAGAAAGGCAAGAAGCCATAATGGCTTTAGCTGAGCGGTTTTTTAAGACTT
>WNFZ01000465.1_pt1 | contig 48126 bp, 47 predicted proteins | sample 5400081 | NCBI WGS metagenome assembly WNFZ01 (sample SAMN13153365, study PRJNA577476) | soil metagenome | isolation source: 80 cm soil or saprolite under grassland replicate 1 | place: USA:California | collected 2016-06-15
TTGAAATTCACTAATGATGAAAGATCTAGTAAATCCCACTAATTTTAATGTCCTGATTGGAAAACTTGGGGACGTTCTTATAAGAGCATTAGATCTTCCTCTAGGTTATGCAATTAATTGGGGAAGAATCTGGTCACTTTGGCCAGTCCATCTGGAAACTGCATGTTGTAGTGTGGAGTTTGGAGCAGCTTCTGGTCCCAGATATGATGTTGAAAGATTTGGAATAATTGAGGCTTTTGGTTCATTAAGACAGTGCGATTTGATTGTTGTTCAAGGTACTGTAACCAGAAAGATGGCTCCTAGGCTAAGGATGGTTTATGATCAGATGCCAGATCCAAAATATGTCATTGCAATGGGTGCCTGTGCAATTACAGGAGGACTGTATATCGATTCTTATAATGTACTTCCCGGTGTTGATGGTATTATCCCAGTTGACGTATATGTACCTGGCTGTCCACCAAGACCCGAAACCCTAATTCAAGGCTGTATGCTAAAAAATGACGCTATTGTGTACTTTTAATTAATCTACCTTTATTGATTTTCCTTTTAGTTTAGATTTAGGTTTCTTATTCAGGGAATTAACCTACAGTATATTCGACAGTATACAAACGAAATCAAAATAAATAATTTAGTGCGATACTCAATAAAAGGATCAATAATAAATCCGAGAATTCTGGGATTCAAGTGTGTATATGAATTTACAATAGCTTGATTACTTCGAGGGGTAGCTCAATCTCTTACGGAATAGGACGGGAAATATTAGTCAAATGTTGCCTTTACAATGTTGAATACCAGACCCTCTTCATAGGGCCCCTTGGATATAACTTTCAAAATGCCTTGCTGTACTGGTTTTAATCTTTTCTTGTCTGCAATGATGTCCTGAGGAATTTCAATCTTTATTTCCATTTTAAGTAATACTTCTTTAGTTTTAACCAATAATAAAATATTGGAATTAATATTTAATAATATGAGCTACAAAGGATAGTTATTTTTAACACAATTAATAAGTGGTGATAAGTCTTATGGAAAGATGCTATTTGATCAAGGTCCATAATTGAATTGTGATAATAAAATCAGTAAGAAGCTCCATGGGAAATCGTATAATTATAATGAGATATTTTTAACCTAAAAATATAGGAACATGCAATAATTCGCATGAATAATAAATTCTACCAGCTGGCTCCTGATTTGACCATTTGCAGAACAGTCAATGGTATGTGGCAGGTCGCAGGTGGACATGGATATATCGATCGTGAATCGGCACTAGCAGACATGATCAGATATCACGAGGCAGGCTTTACGACTTGGGATCTTGCAGATATTTATGGTCCAGCAGAGGATTTTATTGGCGAGTTCAGAGCTAGATTGTTAAAACTGAAAGGAAAGGAAGAACTTGATAAAATTCAGTCATTTACAAAGTGGGTACCACAGCCAAGTAGGATAACACGGTCTATGGTTAATACCGGTATAGAAACATCTCTTAGCAGAATGGATGTTAGCTCTTTAGATTTACTTCAACTGCACTGGTGGGATTATAACAATCCATATTACATAGATGCTCTGAAATATTTATCAGACCTTAAGGATAAAGGATGTATAAGGCAATTGGGTCTTACAAATTTTGATACTGAGCATCTCCAGATGATCACAGACTCTGATATCCAAATTGCATCAAACCAAGTTCAATATTCAATAATAGATAGAAGACCAGAAGTAAAAATGATACCATTTTGTAAGGAACATAACATCAGCCTTCTTGCTTACGGAAGCATTTGCGGAGGCCTGTTATCTGATAGATACTTGGGAAAAACCGAGCCATCTGCTGTCGAATTAGATACATTAAGCCTACGAAAATACAAGAAGATGATAGATACATGGGGCGGTTGGAATCTGTTCCAGAGGCTTTTATTAACGTTAAATAACATTGCAAAAAAGCATAATGTGAGTATTACAAATGTAGCTACAAACTATATTCTCGCCAAAGCTACAGTAGCAGGTGTAACTATAGGCGTGAGACTCGGAATAGTTGATCATATAAATGATAACGTTAATGTTTTCAACTTTAATTTGGATAATTCAGATCATGATAGTATAGATGCTGTATGTAAAAATGCAAATAACTTGTTTGAAGTTATTGGAGATTGTGGTGAAGAGTATAGGTAATCTGTAGATAATCTGTCTTTTGTTAAGTCTAGAGAGAAAACTTTCTGGTGTCCATGCTTAATTTTTAGATTACATAGCATGTCTATAATCCATCCATGAAAACCTTGTCTTTACGCATGGGACCAGAAGGACTAGTCTGACTTTTCATGTGGTTCCGTGGTATTTTATTGGGTTTCACTAATAGGAATCTGAACACTTTTGGAAATACCTTAATCGTGTATATGCTTGATCAATCTCCATAAGGATTTAAAGTTATCTGAACATTCCTGTCTTCATCTACGTCGAAATGCATTTTAAGTTTTTTATTCTTAATGAGATGTTTGAATGGTTCTAATATTTTATCAAAGTCAAAATATTGTAAACGTAGTGACTCAACTAATAATCCGTAAAAATCAAACTTTGGATTTATCTTTAAGTTAGATTGATAGTTTTTGGTTTACTCATCTAATAGAATTCATTCCTGTAGTAACGCATTAATCATATTTAACGTCGTAATTCTGCTAGAAAGGCGTTGTGCATCTTATGACAAACTACCGTGCCATTAGCATAATGTTCATGGCAATACTCGGTTTGATTGTAACCATAAAGATAGTCATTTATAGTAAACTGCATCAAGATGATAATTGCGATTATTATTAACGCTCTCTAAGAACACTCATTGCTTAAACCCGCAGTGATGACAAAGATGTTTGAAATAACTGAAACTGTGACAGATAGGACAGGTTTTCAATACAAATATCTCGTAATAAGATAATTTTCTCCACGCTTTATGATCGAACATTAATCAATCATGTCCTGTATCATTGTCATTTCAATTCCTCATATGAGAAGATTTATCCTTTACTCATTGTTAGAACACTGATTGGTCGATCAGTATACTATGAAAAACTTATTGTTTCCCTCAGAACAGCACAGGCAAAAGAATATCGACTTGATAAAGAACAAACTTCCTATAATGATTTGCTAGATGCACTAAGGCTAAGTTTGAAAGAATATAACATAAAATAATTTACTGAAAATTTCTAATAAAAATAAAAAAAATGAATTGATAATTACCTAGTACTACCTATTATCCTGTCTGTGATTGTCGCTATCACCGGGATCAGTTATGAGCGGATTGTCACATCCTTGTGGAATGTCGACCTGATGTCCACCCTGACAAGTTCCTTCGTGGAATCTTACGTCTTGATCACCAGCAAATTTTCCTGGTGTCTTCTCATGGACATTTTGATCTGCTTTGTCTAGTCCGGTTTTATCAGGCTTGTCTGCTAGTGTAGGAGTCGCTATTGAAAGTCCAGCTATGGCAATCGATGCTGCAGTTACAAATATTGCTATTGCCGATGTTTTTGTATACATTATCGATAAGCCACTTATTGTCATATTTAAGAATTTTTGATGATTTTACTATTTCAATTATAGTATTATTAATTTTTACAACAATCATTCAAATTTATATAAAAAACTGTATTCATTTATCATTATTTTATAACCCGAAAAGATTCTACCATTTTATTGGCTAGTGGAAATCTTTCTGGATCTTTTAAAGGTCTTTCAACGTATAACATTAGAATCTAATCTTCTTCCTGTATGATTGGTTTTGTAGTATTGAGTTGGAATGATTTAATCATATCAGGGTAAATCTATTAGTAGACCAGCTTTTTCAAAATTTAGATTTGGATGATGAGGTTTAATACTATTATCATGTGAAAACAAATTCTTGACAAATTTATGGTCTGACATATCGACATCATCCATATTATAAATATGACAATTTATGTCATTGTCTCGTTCGGTCTCTAAAACTGATACACATAAAATGACCTCATCATTATCAAGTGCGTTTACCTCTACAACCGATGTAGTAGCAATACCAATAGCAACTATTAGACTCAATAACAAAGTTTTGATTTTGTTTTTGTTATTCATTATTTATTTTACCTCCAATTTTGTTTTTAAAGAATATTGATTTAGTTTATAGGTTATTATCTTCTTTCTCTTTCTTCTCTTTTCATATAATCGATACAAAACACTGGTAATAAAGCAAGCGGCAACAAAATAATATATTAATTCTCTTGCTTCGATTTTAATATCATAGATCACAAATATTGTGTATATAGTTGCGATTAATGCCAGTGCTAAGAGCGTAAGGAATACAACAACATATTTTTTATCTTTCACTTCAATAGTAAAACCAGGCCTATTATATTAACTGCTAGAACACTGGAGAGCGCAAAGATAAACCACTTTGAAAAGTCGTAACAAAAGGCCATTTACATCTCAAGAACCTTTGATTCAAGATAATGGTGATACATAATTCCACATATACAGGATGATTCAAAAGTTGCCTTTTTCAATTGTTCGGGTGATACAAAAGAAGATATTTGTCCACAATGAGCACATCTAAAATAATGTTTGTATTTCAATTTACCTGTTATCCATATCCACAGGTGCAAGTGGGATCTTATTATCAATTGCTGTCATCTTTGCTTTTAGATATGTTCTAAATGCTTCATAAACTACTGTTTCTTGGTCGTTAGCATATACATGAACACTTATCCTAACACCTTTAGCAGTTTCTTCTAGTTTAAGAGAATGTGAATATTGGCCTTCCGGAACCATCATAATAGGACTTGTCATTTATGTTTCTCTCCCACATTCTGAATATATTGAATCATCAAATTCGTTCCATTCTCCACAGTGTTGACAATGGCTATTGTTCTTATATTCAGAATATATGGCGTCTAATATTGAGTTCATTGTTTGAGCAATCTCTCTACGTTTATGATAATCCCTATCGATTCCAGTTTCTTGATTATATCTTGAAGAGTTATTTCCCTCACTTGATTTTTTTTAATGATTCACATCTTTCCCTAGTATGCAGTGTTTTCCCATCAGATTCTAGATACTTGTTTGCCTTTGTGTCAAATTCTCCTAGTTGGCTATTACATCCATACTTACAAGTTCTTTCATAGGTCATATTGTAACTATAGTGCATCATATAGGCCCATATATAGATTCCTATATAACACTATAGACTAAAATATAGTATGAAATTATCACAAGTTGTGACCGATGAACTAACATTTAAGGCGAGAATCTCTAAGATGGGGAATAATAAGATTATTTGGATACCTATTGCCTTGCATGAAATGATTAAAGATTTCGAAAAGGGTGACGTAATGGTATCAATGAAAAAAGTTTCTAAGAAAAAGTAGTTAATTATTTATTATCTATTTTCCAATAATTATCTCCCTTTATGAAAACTTATTCTTTCGCTTCAGTAGTGTTATCTGCATTAGTATTTAGTTTTTTGCTAGGAAATTTTGCAATGTCTAAAGTCGTGGCTGAATCGGGCGTTGGAAAAGATGTGTTCAAGGTTGTCGTAAGTCTTTATGGAATCACAAATTCGACAAAAGACATCCTTACAATCGTCAATGTCGGTGACGGGACAAATGTTAAGTTATACGACTCAGGGAATCCAACCACGGTAGGGTCCGATAAAGTCTCATACACATTCGCATTTCCAAATATGGCTGTTGAAGATGGACAAACATATACTGTATGCACGATGAGTACGGACAATTTTAAGTTAAAGTGTAAAAGTGGCAACAATTCTGCTTTGGATAGACCAGAATTTGTAGACATAAACGTATCATGGAATCCTAGCGAAAAGGAAAAGTAGAAACTGTATAATTAGTTATTGTCGTTGATCATTTAATACCATTTATCGCTTAGGACATGTCTGCTTTCCATTTACTGAATAACAATTTGGTGGCAGATAGTTTTCACTATTCTGAATCGCATTGTCTGATTCAGAAATAGAAAAGAACCACATACCAAACACGAAACCTGCAACTACGACTATTATTATTACTAACATCATTTTTTTACTTAAGAATTTGGTTGACCGATTGGAATTGTCAACATCGCGAAAACTCATTCTGAAAACTACAGGATAAAATAACTATTAACACTTCAGGACATCCACTTATTGAACTGTTTTATAATTTGTTGAGCAATAATGACACCCTAACGCAGACGAGGGGCTTTCATGCGGGTGGGCCTTTCTTCTATCATTGCCTATGCGGAACTTAGTTCCGTTAAATTATTTATTGTTAGTTGTCTCCATATAGTAAATCAAATCAATTCCACAAACTTGGTTCATCCTGGTGGGTCAATTTTCTAGCACTTCCTAAACGACCCACCAGTGTTTTAACTTTTTTATAATTTATTGAATTAATATACGGTAAGCGCACAAAAAGCAACTACGTTTTCATTCTGGTGGACCATAATTGGGCCCACTGGCTTGATTAATGAACCATTAACCGTTTTTATTGCAGTAAACTAGGTGCATTTCGCTTAACCATTATAAAGTATAAAGTCCTAGATTGATTCAATGTATATTCAAACACTAATTGCGGTAGCGACATTTGCTCTTTCATTGGTTATCGCGTATCCAATGATGAGTTTAGCACAGCAAGAACCAGAAACAGGAAGCCAGTCATCGTCTCAATCACAGATTGAGATCCCACTGAATTTCACTCTAAAAGCAAAGGGTGGAGAGAAAGCAAAAGAAGGCCAAGAAAATAAGAGTATTACAGTGGATGTAACAATTCAGCAGGGTGAAGGCGGAAGCCCAACGAAGGTACCAGTAACAGCAATGGTGCCAAATGATACTAAAATGCAGGATCTACAACTTTGTTCATCCATGAAAGAAGGAAAACAATCGTGCCAGACGTTAAAGGACTTCATTCCGAAACAAAATCAATCGTCCAGCGGATCATCTGAAGAGTCATCAAAGGGTTCTAGCAACTCAACTAACAATGGCAATAATAATGGTAACGGTGGCAACTAGGCAATTAACCTAGTTAAAAATATTTTTTTAATTATTAATTTTTTGCCAGTCTCTTAATGCTCCATTAATTGAACTTTTTTAATTTATTGCATTTATAATATTATACGCAAATACCCAACGATGCATAACTCACGACCGATGGGCCCATTTTCGCAACCATCAAATGGGGGCCCATCAAACCATTTTATAATATGTTGACCATTACAATTACATAAACCCGTAAACTACGCTTCGTTCCTGGTGGGTCGACATTTACCATTAGCATCTTCAAGACCCACCAGTGTTTTAATAATCATTTAAAGAATCTTCTATTATTTGTAAGGTGTTACCTTTCTTTAACTCTCTTGATATCCTGGTCTTTGGCGATCAGAATTTGACTTCATATTTTGACAATTCGGTAAAATTAATGTTCGGAAATACTTCGCTTCTCTTGAACCCTTCTACGCAGGTTTTTGGAATATTGTACTCGCGACTCCACAACTTTACTGTTACGTCATCTCCAGCAATAGCGAAAACATTTCCAACGTCTTTAAAGTCCTTAGATCGCACATTCTTGTGTATAATTCTGTCCCAATTAAGGACTGCCGGTTCAGACATTATAATACTAAATTAACAGTAGTCCTTTATTACATTTCCTTCCCTTAGTTCTGCTTTAATACTTCATCTTTCTCTTTTCCTATTCTTTCTTTTAATTTCTTGTATTTCTTTTGAGTTGGTGTTAATCGTTTCTTATTCTCCAGACCCACAATTGTCTTACCCTGATCAATTGGGTTACTAGATGTTTCAACAAAGTCTTTTTAGTTTCTCATAGTTTTCCTTTGATAAGGAAATTCTCGTTCTATCATGCATTTCATTTAACTTATTCATGTTATACCCTATGTATCTATTATTTAAGGGAAGTAACTAAACTAATTAACGAGATCGATACATTCGTTCCATCATTTTCATCTTTTCCTCCATTCTATCAAGTCTAGATTTTTCTACTTCAAGGACTTCAATTTTCTTTTTAAGTCTAAATTCTTCATTTATGGTTAGTAAATCAACGGCATTAAGATAGTCGTCAAGTAATTCTTGTTCTGTAGACAAATGATAGTTTTGTGACTCTCCAAACGAATGATCCATTAATATTTTAATGTGGTTATGATTCATCTTTGTCTTTTGACATTTAGTTTCAAAGAATTTTCTAAAAGAGCGGGTTGATGTAAATTCATGCCTTTTTACTTGTGGATCTGAAAGTTTATCCCTAATACCTTGAACCTTCCAAGCCTCATATATCATATTTCTGATAGCAATACTACCAAACTTTTTGGGATACTTGGCCAAACCTATATGATGACCATGCTCCTTGTCTATCTTCTGCCATGTATCACGCATTAGCCATGATTCACCAGTGACATTTTCTCCATGCAACTTTCTAAAATCCATCCAGTCTTTTAATGAGTGATAGGCTTCTGGTGTGATAAATGAAAAGTATTCTTTGTTATTGATCTTGGTATTCTTTAGAAATATCTTTGCGGCTATGATTATGTCATTCTTTACAATAGGAATAACAAAATAGTTTTATTGCTTTGATATAATTACGAAGTGTTCCTTCTGAAATTTCTTTACTCTCAATTCTTTCTTTTTGTGAATTTATAAACCTAATTAAATACGACTGCAACAAATTAATATCTTTTTTACTCAATTCATTAAGTTTCACACATTTCTCTTCAATCGTTCCTCTTAATCCGATAAATGCCAAAAATCTGTCCAACCTATTGGGATACTGTCTTTTAGAATCTTTGGACTTTAGTGCAAATACAAAATTTTCATATGGCGTCTATGCCGCAATAGTATCCATCCCATATTTGTAGTCCATTCATGTATAAAAAGCATGTATTTTCATGTGGGTCCAGAGGGATTTGAACCCTCGACCAACTGCTCCGCAGGCAGCCATTCTATCCAAACTGAACTATGGACCCAAATTGTTGTAGTAGTAATTCCTTATATGAACTAGTTGAGTATTTTCTGGTCATTTTTGCTTTAGTCTTATATCGACAGAGTGAAAAGGAGATGAATAATTTCAATTTCATTTTCTCAAACAATATATGTAGATAAAAATGATCATCTTAAGTAAATCGATCTAATATGGCAAGGTTCTTACTTAAAGAAATTGAAGAACGCATAGTACTTTTTGATGGTGCTATGGGAACAGAAATACAGAAACTCAAGCCAAAACCAGAGGATTTTCCAAACAACAAAGATGGATTCAACGATGGACTTGTTTTCTCTAGACCGGAATGGATTGAAAATATACATAGGAGTTATTTGGAGGCTGGATCAGACTGCATCGAAACGAATACCTTTGGGAGTAACCAAATAAAGCTGCAAGAATACGGATTTGGCGAAGAAACAGTATCAATAAACAAGTCAGCAGCAGAACTTGCAAACAGAGTAGTTGAGAAGTTTGCAAATGGAAAAAAGTATGTAGTCGGATCTATGGGCCCTACAGGATACTTACCAAGTTCAAACGATCCTGATTTAGGAAATATTAGCTTGAATAAAATTACAGACGCGTTTGATTTGCAAGCCCAAGGCCTAATATTAGGTGGTGTCGATGTTCTACTTATAGAAACGAGTCAGGATATATTAGAAGTTAAGCTTGCTATTACGGGATCGTTTAATGCTATGGAAAAAACTGGGAAGAAAGTACCAATAATATCTAATGTCACCTTGGACAAATATGGTAAGATGTTACTTGGGACAAACGTACAGTCAGCCTATACAACCGTTAGCGATATGGGAATTTCTGTATTTGGTTTAAATTGTTCCACCGGCCCAGCTGAAATGGAATCAAGTATAAGATGGTTGGATGAACAAAACGAACTTCCCATCCTGGTCATGCCAAATGCGGGTATGCCAATTAATGAAGGCGGCACTGCGATTTACAAAATGACTTCAAAAGACATGTCCCATCAACTTGGAGAGTTCTTGCACAAATACAAGAGAGTGAGAATGATAGGAGGGTGTTGTGGAACAACGCCTGAGCACATCAGAGAACTCAAAAATACACTAAAATCGTATAACTTATAATTCACAAACTAACAATTGACAATATAACCACTAAATGGACTTGAAACATGTACCCCGCGTTAGCTCGGCGTTAAAGGCTGTAGATCTAGTGCAGATTCCACCACCATTAATAATAGGAGAACGACTTAACACACAGGGTTCAAAAAAAGCAAAAAGACTAGTATTATCTGATGATTTTGACGGTTTGATAGATCTTGGAAGAGAACAGGTAAGTGATGGAGCACATTGTATCGATGTGTGTGTAGCAACAACCGAAAGATCCGATGAACTTGAATTTATGAAAAAGCTGGTCAAAAGATTAAGCCTTGAAATCGATGCGCCTCTAGTAATTGATTCTACTGATCCTAAGGTAATTACTGAAGCAATTTATCAAATACCGGGAAGACCTGTCATCAATTCAATCAATCTCGAGGGAGATGGCTCGCGTTTCCATTCTCTTGCGCCAATCATGGCAAAATTTGGAATTCCATCCATTTCAATGTGTATAGGACCAAATGGAATGGCCAAGACATCAGATGATAAAATAGAGGTAGCAAGGTTACTCTTTGAGACTGGAAAAGAATACGGATTAAAACCATGGCAATACATATTTGACGTACTTACATTCACATTAGCAACTGGGGAACAAGAATACGCAAATTCTGCAGTTGAAACTCTAAAGGGAATTTCCTTAGTTAAAAAAGAAATTGAAGGCTGCTTTACTATTCTGGGATTAAGTAATATTAGTTTTGGCCTTCCTGTAAATGCTAGAAAAATCATCAATTCAGTATTTTTACATCATGCATTAAAAGCTGGACTTGATTCAGTAATTATTAATGCAAAAGATATAATCCCCATAGGAGAAATTAAAGAGGAACAAATTAGACTTGCAGAGGATCTTATATTTAATAGGAATTCTAGCGCACTTTCTGAGTTGATTTATTATTTTGAGAATAAGAATATTACTGTTACTAAGAATGAACAAAAGATAGAAGTAATAAATAAAGACTGGGATTTTGATAGACGCTGTTACTATCGTATAGTAAATCGCATCAAAGATGGTATTGAAGATGATGTAGTAGGATCTATTACTAACAAACTTGAGAAAAAACTAAAGATAAACCCACAAGATATTGAAAGGAATACATTGCTAAAGCAACATCCCAAGCTGTCACATGAAGCCGCGGTTGAAACCCTCAATGAAGTATTACTCCCGGCAATGAAGGAAGTTGGTGATAGGTTTGGAGCAGGTGAGCTAATTTTGCCTTTTGTGTTGAAATCAGCAGAATGTATGAAATCGGCAGTATCGGAACTGGAGAAATATCTTGTCAAGAAACAAGGAGTAAGCAAAGGTAAACTAGTTCTCTGTACAGTATATGGCGACGTGCACGATATAGGCAAGAATCTTGTAAAAACAATTTTCTCAAATAACGGTTATACAGTTTATGATCTTGGTAAACAAGTTCCAATCCAACAAATCGTAGACAAAATTAAAGAGGTGCGTGCAGATGCCGTTGGATTGTCAGCATTATTAGTTTCAACTTCAAAACAAATGCAGTATTTCATCGAAAAAGCAAAGGAACTAGATATCAATATTCCAACTCTATGTGGTGGTGCAGCAATAAATAGTGATTACATAAATAGAATTGCAAAAGCAGAGGAGCTGTACAAGTCAGGAGTTTTCTATTGTAAAACAGCCTTTGACGGTCTAAATATTATGAACAAATTGAGATCTCCAGAAAGAGATAAATTCATTCAAGAGTGGAATGACAAGATTAACAAATTTGATGAAAAGAAAACAATAGGAATAAAAAGTGATTTGGATACCATAATTAGTAAAATAAAACCTATGAGTCCACCTACAGTACCACATATACGTACCCCAATAAAACTGACACCATCAGAAATTAACCTTGATGAGGTTTGGCGGTATTTGAATAAAAAGTCTCTTTTTGTTCTATCATGGGGTATCAGAGGAAAAACTGCATCCAAAATGATTGGTGATCCGGAAGTACTACTCTCAGAGTGGAAGAAGAAAGTAATTGATGAGAGTTTGTTCTCACCGAGTGTTATCTATTCTTATTTCAAATGTCGCAACCAAGGTAACAAACTTGTTGTGGAATCTGAGAGACAAGGTGAGGTGGTTTTTGAATTTCCAAGATCATCCAAACCAAAACGCCTTTGTATTACAGATTACTTTGGAAAACAAGACATTGTTGCTTTCCAGGTAGTCTCAGTCGGTCAAAAAACAGTTTCTAAAATTGAAGAATTAAATTCTAACAATGACTATACAGACGCCTATTATCTTCATGGCCTTGCGGTGGAAACAGCCGAGGCTCTGGCAGAATGGGTCCACAATAGAATAAGAAGAGAATTGAATATTGATAATAATAGAGGGCTTAGATATAGTTGGGGATATCCAAGCTGTCCTGATACTATGCAGCATTATTTAGTGTGGAAACTTATTGATCCAACTACTTGCGGGATTAACCTTACTTCTGCAGGTCAAATTACGCCCGAATACTCTACTGCAGCCATAGTAGTTCATCATCCGGAAGCAGAATATTTTATACTATAGACAAAATAACAGATTTGAGAGATAAATGACAATTAATGATTTTGTCTTCTCATGCGCAACAGATAATGTACCGGCATATTTTACCTATGAAGGGGAAAACATGCTAATAGTACAATCGAATGAGGGTGCAAAAAAAAAGAAGAATGATTTTGAAAATATTGAGGGTTTTATGAGTGCATTGATATCGCATGAATCTGTACACGTAGTAATAACTAAACTGGTAAATAATCAGATTTCCGATTCATTAGATGACATTGAAATTATTATAGAAAGATTTGGTAAGAAATTTCAAGTTAGTCTAAATAATATGTTTTTTTCAACAGATTTTAGTGGGATTATTACTAGATAATATTTTTATCTTTGTTACTATCTATTATAACATGCATCCTTTAGTGTTGTAACATAATTTTTTAGTTTATTTTGCAATTGATGAATATTATTATGATTATTGCTGTTTATTATCTGGATAATAGCGCTTCCGACAATAACAGCATCAGCTCCAAAATTAGACATAAGTTTTATGTGATCCGGAGTGCTTATTCCGAAACCCACAGAAATGTTATTTCTATTTGAACTCAATTTTTTTATGTTCTTAATTGCATTAAGTGTGTATTTATTAATAGAATTTCTCATTCCCGTGGTACCATATACCGATACTACATAGACAAAACCTGTTGAAACATCAAGGGTTTTTTTGATTCTAAAATTCGAGGTATTTGGTGCAACGAGAAAGACGGATGCCAATTCGAGTTTTTTTGAATACTCTAAATATTCTTTAGATTCTTCAATAGTCATATCAGGTAGAATAAAGCCATCTGTTCCTGCATCCTTAGCTGTCTCCATGAATTTCTTAAACCCCTTTTTTTGCAGAATATTAGAATATGTCATTATCAGTATTGGAATGTCTGGATACGTTTTCCTAGTCTTTCTTATAAGATTCAGACAAATATCTGGATTAATTCCATTCTGTAACGCTCTGAAGGAGGCCTCTTGAATTATTGGTCCGTCTGCAATGGGATCTGAAAAGGGAATGCCTATTTCTATTATGTCAGCGCCACCATCAACGATAGATGAAATTATTTTTTCATTAGTTTTTGGATCCGGATACCCTCCCATAACATAGCAAATGAGACCCTTTTGCTTCTTTAGCTTTAACTCGCAGAATTTTTTCTCGATTCTGTTATTTAGTAAATGGGACACTTACTTTGACCCACCAATGTATTTTTTTCTAAACTTTATCACCTGATCTATATCTTTATCGCCTCTTCCGGACAATGTAACAATAATGTTTTGATCTGTTCTCATTTTTTTTGCTAACTTCATTGCATATGAAACTGCATGACACGATTCTAGAGCTGCTATTATTCCTTCCAATCTTGAAAGCTTAAAAAAGGCATCCAGTGCAGCGTTATCATTACAGGTAACATATTCTGCACGCTCGATATTTTTTAGATGCACATGTTGAGGACCAACACCTGGATAATCCAATCCTGCGGAAATGCTATGTGTGTCATTTATCTGTCCATATTTATCCTGTAAAAGATATGTTCTCATTCCGTGCAGAATACCCTCGGATCCAACTTTTAATGTGGCTGAATGTTTTCCTGTTCTAATGCCTAATCCACCAGCTTCAACCCCGTATAAAGAAACAGTGTCATCATCTAGAAACGGGAAAAAAGTTCCCATTGCGTTACTGCCGCCACCAACACAACAGACAAGAGCATCTGGAGATCTTATACTAATGTCTTTCAACTGTGATTTGATTTCCTCACCTATTACACTCTGGAAATCCCTTACAATCATAGGATAGGGATGCGGACCAACTACTGAGCCTATCAAATAGTAAGTATCTTTTACATTGGTTATCCAATCTCGTAATGCTTCATTTATTGCATCCTTCAAGGTTTTTGTCCCTGAATTTACAGTGTGTACTTTCGCTCCCAATAGCTCCATTCTGAATAAATTTAATTTTTGCCGTTCAATATCTATAGATCCCATGTAGATTTCCGCTTTCAATCCAAGAACTGCTGCAGCCATTGCAGTTCCTACTCCATGTTGACCTGCACCAGTCTCAGCAATTATTCTTTTTTTACCCATTTTCTTGGCCAAGAGACACTGTCCCAAACAATTATTGGTTTTATGTGCTCCACCGTGTAAAAGATCTTCTCTTTTAAGATAAATTTTTGCACCACCGACATAATCAGTCAGATTTGTGGCAAAATAAAGCGGTGTAGGTCTTCCAGCATAATTTTGAAGGTAGTAATTGAGTTCCCTCTTAAATTTTGGATTATTTCTTATTTTTACGTATGCATCTTCAAGTTCATTAATTGCCGGAATCAAAGTCTCGGGAATATACTTTCCACCGTATCTTCCATATTTACCTGCTATTGGAAACTCTTGTAGATTTGTCATAGTAATACACTCACTAAAAATGTATTTTTATATAATATTTCAAGCATTACTTAATTCCTTTATCTTTTCAAGAACGTTCCCAGATTGCATAATGCTTGTGCCAACGAGAAATGCATCAACTCCAATTGATCTTAATTTCGTAATGTCATCTGATTTAGATATTCCACTTTCACTTATTATAATATTGTTTCGTTTATCGAATTTTTGCAGTAGCGTAATAGTAACGTTAACGTCAACTTCAAGAGTATTCAAATTTCTATTATTAATACCAATAAGTTGCTTTTTATTCTTCAGGACTTCCCCAAATTCATCTTCTGAGTGAACTTCAGTAATGATTTCAAGGCCTTTTTTCATGGCATATTCAGAAAATTTTTCTAGGCTCCCCTCGCTAAATCCCTTATCGAATACTGATTTAATGAACAAGATGCAATCTGCGCCTATTTTCTTTGCTGCATCAATTTGAACCTCACTAACTATGATATCTTTCATTAATAAGGGGACATTAACACTCTTTCTTATAGATGCAAGATTATGTATAGAACCATCAAACAAGTAGGGCTGAGTTAAGACAGAAATTCCGACTGATCCAGAATGAGTCATTTGTATAGCCAAATCCTTGGGATTTATCTTGGATTGATCAAGGATTCTACCTTCTGAGGGTGATGCAAATTTAATCTCTGAAACTATGGGCACATGATTACAAGTTAAGATTGTTCTTTTCAGTGAAATTATAGAATGACTGTTATAATCATACTTGTCTGCATCATACATTCCCTGATTGATTGCTTTGTAAGAATTATCTATCAATGTTTTTAGGCCCGTTTCTCTAGAAAAAAATTTACTCAAGGCGACATCTGACAGTAATTTCAGTCTTAATCATATAACTATATTACTAAATCATCACATGGAAATTTCTCTGGGGTATTTAGGAGATTTCAAACCGGTGAAAAGAGATCTCGATCATAAGTCAATAATGGAAAAGCTGATCCATTTTGGAATCGGCACAAAATAAATAATTAATTAATAAATATATTATGATCATTCTATCAGTCTACTTGAGAATTGTCAGATAGTAAGATATTCCTTGATAGATCTAAATTATCGCCAAGATATATACCCGATGAGCTTCACCATAGGGACGAAGAGATGTCGTTGCTTCTAACGATGTTTAAAGACTCGTACATCAAACCCGATGAATTCTTATTTTCAACTCCACAAATAGTAGGAAGGTCAGGAATTGGAAAGACATCTACGATATTAAAATTTTCAAACACACTGGAAAGTGAATTTAAAAAATCTGGGTTAACACTTAAAGTTGCATATATAAATCTAAAACTACAGGGGGGCAATAAATACGCCGTTTATAGATTCCTTTTGGAAAAAATAGCTCCAGAACTTCCATCGCAAGGCCTTAGCGCCGAAGAGATGTTAAGATATCTTCTTTCTTACTTGTATGAGAACAAATTATACACTTTGATTATTTTGGATGAAATAGAGTTTTTGTTAAGGTCAAACAAAGATAGTGGCATAATTTATGATTTCACACGCCTTAATGAATTTGATTTATCAAAGCACTGTAATGTTATAGGTGTTATCTTCATAGCAAGAAGCACCGATTTTCATGACAAAATTGACAGTTCAGAATTAAGTACTTTAGGTAGACTACCAATAGTATTTCCGCCTTATTCTATAGAACAAATAAGTGAAATTCTCATTACAAGATCTTCAGAGTCATTCAATCCTAATGTTGTCGGTACTGATATTATAGATGAAGTATCACTTGTAACTACATCTTCACATGTAGGAGGGGATGTGAGGTATGCTTTGGACCTGCTCTTGTATGCAGGCAATCTAGCAGAAGCAAACGGAAGCGATCGAATCACACTAGACCAAATTCGCAAGGTACATGGTTACAATAAACCGTCGATTACAATGGAGGATTTAAAAGAACTTCCCAAGAGTCATCTTGTCACACTGATGGCCATTGTAAAAGCGCAAAATAAAAGAAAAAAGCAATACATTGAACTCAAGGAAATTAGGATCTACGCACTTGAACTGGCAGATGAACATAAGATAAAAAAATTTGAATTTGAGGACTACATGAACGATCTTCTTGATAGAAAAATAATCGAAATGAAATCATTAAAGGAAATTGGAATGAACATAACATCATTGGCTGAATTAGAACCTTTATTAGAACAACAAATAAATAAAAAATAAATGGATTTTGATAGCAAGACCATTATAGAAAATGGAATTGGAACGATAGGCAAAATCAAGATAATTAAAGCATTGGCTGAAGAAAATAAAATGGTAACTATTTATGTCCTCCATAAAAGAACAGGATTAAAAAGGGAAGATATCAAACGAAATTTAAAAGACCTACTCAGTATTGATTGGATCAAGGAAAAACGAATGGCAAATACCATGTACCATCTTAACAGAGATAATGAATATGTGAATGCAATTCTTAGTTTTTTTGCTAATGTAGGTTATATTGGACAACCTTGAGATAGTTTTAGTCATATAAGAAGTAAGAATATCATATTATGAATTTGTTGACATTTTATTTGTTAATTTCCGTTAACCTTGTCAAATTGTGAAATAGTCTGAAAACGATTAAAAAGGTGAAAATATAAAGTCTAATGTGCGGTATAAATATATTAAACCCAGTAACAAATTTCCAAAATTTATTTTTATTACTGGAGGAGTAATGTCAGGTCTTGGAAAAGGAATAGTTGCTTCTTCGGTAGCAAAGCTATTGCAGCTAACTGGCTTAAAGGTAACCTGTACGAAAATTGATCCGTATGTAAATTACGATGCAGGAACGATGAACCCTACGGCACATGGGGAGGTCTTTGTTACAGACGATGGCGGGGAGTGTGATATGGATATGGGAAATTATGAGAGATTTCTTAATAGTCCTATGACAAAATGGCATAATATTACTACTGGAAGGATCTATTCTGATGTAATAAAGGCCGAAAGAGAAGGTAGGTATTTGGGCCAATGTGTTCAGATAATTCCTCACGTGACTGACGTAATAAAGAAGAGTTTGAAAAACCTTGCTAAAGACTATGATGTTTTAGTTGTTGAATGTGGTGGTACAGTTGGTGACATAGAGAGTCTGCCATTTTTAGAATCATTCAGACAAATGGAGTTAGAAGAAGGTGATTCAGAAACACTATTTATACATGTGACGTTAGCTCCAATTTTGGATGTGGTTGGGGAACAAAAAACCAAACCCACACAACATAGTGTTCAGGAACTCCGAAGGATTGGAATTCATCCCTACATCCTAGCGGTCAGATGCCAAAAACCATTGAATAAAGAAGCAAGACACAAAATTTCGATGTTTGCCAGCATCAAGGAGCAATGTGTTATATCATGTCATGATTGTTCTTCGATTTATGATGTCCCAGAAATATTAAAAGATCAGGGAATAATTGATGTTATCTCGGACAAGCTTGAACTGAAAAACCGTAAAATAAGATGGACTGAGTGGAAAAAAGTAACAGATTCTTTCTTTAATTTTTCAGGAAATGTCAACATAGGAATTGTTGGTAAATATGTAAATTTACCGGATAGTTATGTGAGTGTTTACCAAGCATTACTTCATTCATCTGCGAAATTGGGGAGAAAATTAAATGTTGAATGGATTGATTCTGAAAAATTTGAAAATGGTAGTAAGGATCAGTTGAAAGTTTTGAACAAGTTTGATGGAATACTTGTCCCAGGCGGATTTGGAACTAGGGGAAGTGAAGGAATTATAAATTCAATTAACTTTGTCAGGGAGGAGAATATACCATTCTTAGGAATTTGTTTCGGATTTCAATTATCTTTAATTGAATTTGCAAGAAATCAATGCGCCAAAACTAATGCTAGTTCCCAGGAATTTAACCCAGATGACGATAACTCCTTGGTAAAATTCATGCCAGAACAGGAACATGCTCTTAACCTTGGTGGTTCAATGAGATTGGGAAAACATGATATAACAATAGTACCCAGGACATTGGCCGACAAAATATACCAGAATAATAAAATCCAACGTAGACATAGACATAGATATGAATTTAATCAGGACTACCGACAAATTATGGAAGAAAAAGGAATGGTATTATCAGGTCATTCCGATATGGGTAGAAGAATTGAAATTCTTGAAATTCCTTCAAACAAGTTCTTTTTTGCCGTTCAGTATCATTCTGAATTTAACAGTATACCAGGTAGACCAGAAGAAGCTTTTAAGGCTTTTATAGCATCTTGCGCCTAAGTCAGAGCTTTAGGTTTAACTCATACGTTTTTTGTCTGGCATCACGTAAGGAGGTCTTTTTCCTAACATATCCGCGTTGAATAAGATGGCTCAATGATAATCTTATAGTTCTCTCTGGAAGCATCGTTCTCTTGCTCAGATCCTTCTGACTCAGTTCACCTTCGTATTCAAGTGTTTTTAAAATCAATTTGGCACTTGGCGGCATGTCGAGTAAATCTTCTGCCAGCTTTACTTTTTTAGCAATAATATCCATGGGAGAATCCTTAATCAATCTCACAAATTTTGCTGGGAATTCATGTTTTTCACATACAATGTTTTTTCTGACAGCTACCCTTTTTCCTCCATCCAGGATTACTTCACACAGATACCTGCTGAGTATATCTTCAATTTCCAATCTATCGGTATTGGGGACTATAAGAGGTCTGCGAGTATTGTCCATAGAATTTACTGGAACAATGACAAATACCTGCGACCTTTGCAAAACCATTGGGCCTCCTGCGGACATACAATAGGCAGTTGATCCAATTGGAGTCGAAATGATAACTCCATCACTGTTATCATGCCAGATATCATTGCCATTAATTTTCAATATGTATTCCATTAGAGTTGCACTTTTTCTTGGAAACAGAGAAATATCATTTAGTACCGGTTCAACTTCTTTACCATCGACATTAACTGAAAGTCTGCATACATTATCTATTTCGTAATCGCCTTTTTTTATTCTACCTATAGATTTTTTTAAATCACTGACATCAATTTGACCTAAGAAACCGGTTGAATCTGATTCATATATTCCCATTACGGGGACAGAGAAATCTTTAACATAATGTGAATAATCAAGTATCGCTCGATCTCCTCCAGCAGTAATTACAATATCCACATTTGGAGTCATCACTTTATCAGATCTTTTTATTATCTCTGAATCGATATTTTCATCGTCTAGAATTTTCTTGATTTTGCTTATTAGATTATCATCCCTGGAGCTTAGACTTGAGATAGCCACTTTCATTTTAATTATTAAAAGTCAACAGATACTCAAATTTAAACGTGATTTATGATTTTGCTAAAGAATTTCAAAATTCATTATATTATAATAATACGAAGCATTTTCTTCTATTGCCGATCTGGAGGGTATTTTTTTAATTCCAACTTCTTTTGTTTGGAGTGCCGCCGTTAGAGCTCCTGCTGCAAAACAAAATGCCCATACGGAATCTTTTTCTTTTACAATAGTGCACGCAAATGATGAAACTATGATATCTCCTAATCCTGTTGAGTCAGAAGTATCAATCTTGGGTAATTTTAACCAATACCGTCTTTCCCTTTCTAGAAGATGGATAATCTGATCCTCTGTGTATAATACATAATCTATTTTATACTTTGAATGAATTTTTTTCATCCCTTCTATACCCTGAAGACCATTTGTAAAGCAGGATATTTCTTGATTGTCTAGTTTTATTCCATTTACATTATTGATGGGCATATCAATATTACTTCTTACTGATATTCTTCCAGTGGAATCAACAGATCTTGTATAGCCCTGTGGGTCCAGCATAATAAACTGATTTTTTTCCCTTACTGAAGCCAGATATTGTAATATATCAAAAGACACTTCATCAAAAACTGGACTTATTATCCAGCAATCTGATTTCGCTGATTTTATTTCTTCGATATCTAATGCACTACATTTTGATTCGAGGATTAATTCACGATCATTTTCAAAGTTCCTTAAAATGAATCTCGTCGTTGGTAGATCTAGAGAATTAGTGACATTGAAAGAAATTCCCTGTTTTTTTAGGTATTCATGATACTTGGTATCAAGATCTTTTCCAAAATGAGTAAAGAGCGTTGTGTCAAAACCAAATTTACTTGCAGTTATACCACAATAAGCTGCGGGTCCACCTAAGCTTTGACTTGACTTCATATCTCTGGAAACAATCTCGTCTACGACCAGATTTGACAGTATAGCGACCTTCATCGTGGAATACCATCATTAATTCTATTCCTTTGATAAATGTTGACTTGGGTAGCATCAGAAGATTTAAAAGATTAAGATATAGTATTTGTATGATGCCAAAGAAAAGGACAAGCAGAGGACGCACGAAAGGTGGGAAAGGAAGCTCAGGAACAGTTCATTGTAGTCAGTGCGGAGCTATGGTTCCTAGGGATAAGGCAAAAAAAATTACTGGTAGAATTACATTAGTAGAACCCACTTTGGCAAAGGAATTAAGAGCTCAAGGAGCATATATTGCGCCTTCAATGGATGTCAAATTTTACTGTGTTTCTTGCGCTGTACATCGAGGAATAGTAAAAGTAAGATCAGAAGTGGAACGCAGAAGGACAGGAAGACTTGGATAAAATATAGCGTTATATCCTCTTTAGAACGAACCAAAATCTTTGAATAAAGGAAAAACTTGAGAGTATAATAATAATTATAATTCCCCACTGAATCGATCCTGAAATTGGAATAAAACCGCATATTGATAAGATTAGCAACCTTTCAGCTCTTTCTCCTATTCCCACACCTTTAAGCTCTATACCCAATGATTCTGCTCGTGCTCTAAGATAGCTAACTAGAATAGACGTTGATAGAGCAATCATTGCTAAAATAGGACTTGATAGGCCGCCAATTGCTATTCCTATAAAAATTAGAGCTTCAGAAATTTTATCAAAATTAGAATCCAGAAACGCACCTCTGGAGGTAGCTCTCTTAGATACTCGGGCTACACTTCCATCCACAATGTCAAAGAAGCCCGAAATCAGAAGCATAATACTTGCAATTATTTGTGAGGGAAACACTATACCCTGTTCACTCAAAAAAGTTGAAATACCAAAGAAAATGCTTGATAATATGGCGAATGCAAATGCAATCATACTCCAATACGTTGGTGATAAACCAAGTGAACCGAAATTATTTCCTATTAGCGTTGTAATGGGAACTAATTTTTCTCTAAACCTATTAAGCAAGTATTCATCTATTACTTATGCACCTGGCAAATATTCTTTGTTATACAGGCTGGGTACGAACATTAAATCAGAATATACGACTTGAGCCGACTGAATCAAAAACCTAAATTATCTTCGAATAATAGATAATGTCGAAAGAAAGAAAGGATCCTGTGCCTTTGATTATGCTACATTTCTTCTGAATCACAGTCGACAGTTTTTTCTATCGGTAGTTTTGACGATTTTGGCTCCTGTAGATTTTCTATCAATTTCCAGTTATTTGCTAGTTTAACTGCATCAATCTCACATTTGGTAATAGCTTTATTTTGATAATTGACAATTGGATTCATTAGATCATGAAAGTTTGAATGTGCTAGTCCAAGCGCATGTCCTATTTCATGTTTCAATACAAGACTCAGAGTATCTTCATTTATCTTTTCTTCATTAAAATTTAAAGAAATACGTATTTTGACGCTTTTTATGAAGCCTTTTTCATCCACAAGGCTAGTAGTTTGACCGACAGTTTCTTCACCTTTATGTTCAAAAATGATTAGAACATCTGCATTGGATGCATCCTTAACTTCCATGAATTTCACATTCTCCAGCTTGGAATTCCATTCCTCGAAAGAATCTCTTACCAAGGTATCACTCTGGTTATTATTATTGCTGGTATGAAATGTCAATACACCATCATTTAGTCTATCACCCCAAGTACAGCATATCTGTAAGATATTCTGGCCATTTTCTTGAGTCAAGTTATTGAATTCAGAAAAAGATTCGGGGTATGTCAAAATTGCCACTATGATCATTACATCAAGCATGATTTTGAAATTACCTATATTTTTCAATTATATTAAGTAGTCTTATTCCACATTCTGTGTATATTATAATGCTTGATGAATTACAATTAAAGCCAAAGCATTATCATTGTGCGATTAGTGTGTGAGGACTTTTATCTTGACTAGTGTACTATCAAAGTGGACCATCCAATTGTAAGTCCTATGGAATTAATGCTAGGCATAATTTCCCTTGATTGATGATCTTGCACCACATGCCTCACATACAAGAAAGCCTAATTTTTTGGTTTTTTCTGTTCTTGTATCTGGACTTTGACAGACAGGACATATGACATAGTCCCTTACGTACCTTTCCATTAGGGCTCCAAAAGATGAGGGTTCCTTGCGACCTAGAAAAATAACTCTTTCACCGGTAATATATCCTGCAGATGCAAGCTCTTTATTCAAATAAAATAATAGCTTTTCAGGTGCCCTCCTTAATGCCTTAGGAAATTCCATGAAATTTCTAAAAATTGTTCGCTGACCTACCCAGATAATTTGAGCCTTGGGAATCTCCAGTCTTGCTGAATCCTTCTTTGAAGCATTAGCCAAATCTCCCTGAATTCTACTTAGGAGGCTTTCATACGATTTATCTACCTTATGCATACTATTGGATACAATGAAGGCTTTAATGTTCTTTGTCATGAAAGAAATTACATGCTAATTTGTCATGTTAACATTGTACAATAGATCAATTAGTTATCAATAAGAGAAGAGGACAATTCTAATTAGAAGGATATCTGTACTGCCATGTTATCATGAAATTTCTATTATTCGGCCCATTCTTTAAGCCAATATAAGTACGGTATGATTGGATCATCATAAGGCAATTTAGTAGAATCCTTAACGTTAAACCCAAGTAAGAGCATACGTCCTTCTAGTTGTTCTACTAGATCTGCAGGTAAATCAATACCTCTAAGAGGATTGAACAACTTGAAAAAATAATCTTGTTTATAGTAGGCAAGATGCCATGTGTAACATTCTGAAAGAATCGTTGGATCTTTTGATATTCTTTTAGTTATATCAAAATTCACTTTCTTATTGCTATTCTTACTATTTGAATCAATCAAAATTTGCATTGATCTTTTGTTGAAATTCTCTCTCAACATTTCTTGGTTCATATTAAGGGGATTGTTTGCATAAATTCTAACTTGCCTTGCAACTTGCTCCATTGTTTTTCTTGCTATATCTTTAACATTGGTAATTTCCAGTTGCCCATTTACTCTGTGATCCTTACCAAAAATGTAAAAGGAGGCAACTAATTCGTCTTTTTGGGTGAACGGTAAATTGGTTTTTCCGTTTATAAAGTTTAACACTCTATACGAAAAATCTCTGGGGATAAAAATTCCCATATATGAATCAGAAATAATCAACTTTTGTCTTCATGGAAATTTAGCTATGGAATAACAAAAAGGAACGAAAATATAGTTTTTGGAAAAAATGAGGAAAAGATTACTTAGTGTGCATGTGGTGGAGGAGCACTACCCTTCGACAACTCTTCATTGAATGTACCTGAAGCCTTCTCATGAAATTCAAGTGCAGCTTGATCTACTTTAACGGCTTGTGGCGGGCAAACTGAAACGCAGGCCATGCACCAAATGCAATCATGTTCACGAATTGCATCTGCCTTATCGGTATAATCTTTACGTTCGTCTTTGACGTCCTTGCCAGTACCATTCCATGTCTGTTTTACTGCCTCTGTAGCAGGAACATCATGTTCTGTTCTATACCATTGGAATACCTGTACAGGACAAGCTTCGATACAAGCTCCATCTGCAATACATGAATCCCAATCAACTGCTACCATCGTACCGCTTACACCCAGAGGAACTATTTGTTCACCCCTTGCAGCATAGGCGGCCTTTACTTCTTCATTTTCTGCAGCTTCGGCAAGTTTTCCTGGTCCCCACATGAAATGGAAATGTTCACCATCTGCAAGTTGTATCTTACCAGTGACTTGATGATTTTTTGGAAAGTCCGGATCTATAGGCATGTTTATCGTTTTGATCTTTGTCTGAATATTATATAAACCATATGTGTAAAGGCAAGCAAGCTGCTTATTGCCAACCTTGACTATTTAAGAAGGAAATAGAATAAAATTTCGTAAGCCTTACTTTGAAGATTTATTGATATTAGCTGAAATCCTATCTACGACTTTATGGCTTCTCCAACTTTACTTACCATAAAATTTATGTCATTTTCTGTTATTGAGGGATGTACGGGTAACGAAAGAACGCTTCTCGAAGCCCATTCTGTTATCTTAAGTTCCCCATTATGAAATTTTGAGTAATATGGAGTTTGATGAACTGGAGGATCATAATAGATGGTTGCGCCGATTCCGTTCTCATTTAGTAATTTTTTGACTTTATTTCGATAATTATTGAAGGCCACGGTATAAAGATACCAATTATATACTACTCTTGGATTTTCTTGTGGAAGAACTATATCCTGGTTGTCAACTTTATTAGTTAATAGTTCCCCTAGCTTTTTCGCGTTTATTGCTCTTTTGTCCAACATGGATTGAATTTTTTTCATCTGAGTTTTTGCAATTGCTGCAGAGATTTCTGGTAATCGCATATTGAATCCAATTATTCTCGTATCATATCCACTTACCATTCCATGATTTCTTATCATTCTCAGTTTGCCTGCAAAGTCATCGCTATTAGTAGTGATTGCGCCTCCCTCTCCTGAAGTTAAGACTTTTGATGCGTACATGCTAAAGCATCCCATTTCACCAAGTGTCCCAGTCTGTTTTCCATCGTAAGAAGATCCTAAGGACTGACATGCATCTTCAATTACCAATAACGAATGCTTGGTTGCAATTTCTAGTATTTCATCCATCCTTGCAGGATGACCGTACAGGTGAACTGGGATTATTGCCCTAGTTCTTTTGGTAATCTTCTCTTCTAGATCGAGAGGGTTTATTGTATAGGTTTCTTTTTCAATATCCACAAAGACAGGTTTGGCTCCTGTACAGGCAACTGAATTTGCAGTTGCAACAAATGTAAATGAAGGAATCAAAATTTCATCGCCTTCTTTAATCCCAGCGGCAAGAATAGAGGCATGTAAAGCCGCAGTCCCAGAATTTACCGCAACAGCATGCTTGACATGTAAGAAATTAGCCAGTAACCCTTCAAAATCTTGAACCCGTTTCCCCCCAAAGTTAGAAGCAGAAGTTAAAATTCCTTCATCCAATACCTTTAGAATTTCTTCTCTTTCAGTATCATCAAGTTGTGGTTTATTAATTGGTATCATTTATGATTCTCTACGCTAGCAATTACTATCGTACGAAATAAATGCTATTCATAATTAAAACGTCTAGATCTACTTATTTACAGTCCATTTAAACAAATAAAAATAAGAAATAGTCCTAGAAGCTCATGCAGATGTGGCAGAGTGGTCTTCTTAGAATTAAGAACACAATAATGCGTCGGCCTTGAGTTTGGCCGAAAGAAAGCCGATTCGCCTTCGGGCGAGCAGGAGTTCAAATCTCCTCATCTGCGTTATGGTTTGTCAGAAATATTTTCCAAGTAGCTATATTGCGACTGTAATGAAAAAATATTGAATAGAATTATAAAAAATCAAATCTAATGCAGGACATGGAAAGAAGACAACTACTTCGACTTGTTATCCCTTCAGTTCTTATAATAATTGTAAGCATATTAACTATGAAATTTTCACCTTCTGAAACAGTGGTTCCATTACCTTCACCAGTATTGAATTCAAATAATTTGACAAGTGGTAAAGGAGTAGAAATTATTGCGGAAAGATTACAAGCTCCAACGTCTATTGATGTAGCTGAGGATGGAAAAATTTTTTTCACAGAAAAACATGGAAGTATCAGAGTTGTTGAGAATGGTACTCTTTTAGCAGAACCGGTAGGTGATATAAAAGTTGAAAATCTTGGGAACGCCGGCTTGTTGGGTCTTACATTACATCCAAACTTTACGCAGAATCATTTGTTTTATGTATATTACACATATTCAAACAACACAGGATTATTCAATAAAGTTTTGATGCTCAAAGAAAATAAGAATAGAATAATTGATTCTAGGACAATACTGGATGGCATTCCTGGAAGCGAGTTTCGTGATGGTGGGCGTATTAAATTTGGTCCGGATGAAAAATTATATGTATCAACAGGAGATGCTTCAGTTCCAGAATTATCTCAAGACTTGAATTCTCTAGCAGGAAAAATTCTCCGTGTTAATGAAGATGGAACTATTCCACAAGATAATCCATTTTCGAATTCCTCAGTATATGCATATGGTTTCAGGAATGTTCAAGGATTAGCATGGGATCCTGATAGTGGTGAGCTGTATGCTTCTGATCAGGGGGCAGCAGGTAGTGACGAAATAAATTTAATATCACCTGGCAAAAATTATGGTTGGCCGGATGGAGAATGCAGTAAAAATACTAAAAACACTCCGCCCTTGGTTTGTTTTAATCCATCCCTAGAGCCTTCGGGAATTACCTTTGCCTCATCGAATAAGTTGGGATACAAGGATCATCTTATCGTCGCCACACTAAAGGGGTCACATTTGAGAGAAATTGATCTTAAAACTGGGGGTCAAAACACTATCCTTGTTGGCTATGGTCGCCTTATGGATGTCGTTGAATCTGCAGATGGATCAATTTATGTTCTTACTAGTAATACTGACGGGAGCGGATCGCCACAACAGGGTGATGACAAAATATTAAGGCTCACAAGATCATAGTAGTCGTACCCAATGAATAGAGAAAAGAAATTCTATGAGATGAGTCTTGACCAAAGATTATCGTTAATTGCTTCAAAAACCAATCTTACAAAAAATGAAATTTCGAGTGCTGTAAATGAAGCGTTGCCTTTTGACAAAGTCAACAGAATGGTAGAAAATGCAATAGGATTTTTTTCACTCCCCCTTGGCATAGCAACGAATTTTGTAATAAATGGAAAAGACTACTTGGTTCCTATGGCCATTGAAGAACCGTCTGTTATCGCAGCTGCGAGTCATGCTGCAAAACTAGCCAAGTCTACTGGAGGATTTGAGGCAAGTGCTGACAGTTCTATAATGAGGGGGCAGATTCAGATAACTAACCTGTTAGATATCAAGAAAGCTATGCATATTATCTCAAAGAACAAGGGGTCTCTACTCACTAGTGCAAATTCCTGTTCAAAAAATGTTAAGGCATTGGATCTAAAAGCAAGAGTGGTTAAAAATGAAATTGAGAAAGGGAAAATGCTTGTTGCAGAACTGTATGTTGATTGTAAGGATTCGATGGGTGCTAATACCATAAATTCAATGTGCGAACTGTTGGGTCCTGAAATAGAAAGAAAGACAAATGGTAAAGTTATAGTAAAAATACTTTCCAATTATGCAACAGAGAGAATTGCAACAAGCAAAGCTACTCTCAAGAAAGAGGAACTTGGTGGCGCCGAAGTAGTTGACAGGATACTCTCTGCTTATGCTTTTGCATTTTCTGATCCACATAGGGCAGTAACACATAACAAAGGCATTATGAATGGAGTGGATGCAGTTTCTATTGCAACAGGTCAAGATTTTCGTGCGATAGAGGCTGCCGCTCACGCCTATGCATCCAGGGATGGAAAGTACCGGACGCTTAGTACTTTTTCAAAGTCATCTAATGGGGATCTAATCGGGAAGATTGAGATTCCATTGTCAGTAGGCATAGTAGGAGGGATATCTAGAGTTCATCCCTTTGCGAAAATGGGTTTGGAAATATTAGGAGCAAAATCGGCAGGTGAGCTTGCATGTGTTATAGCATCCGTAGGACTTGCCCAAAATTTTGCAGCAATCAAGGCACTATCTGCAGAAGGAATTCAAAAGGGGCATATGAAATTACACGCAAAGAATATTGCGGTAGCGGCTGGGGCCACTGGTCATATAGTTGATATTGTATCTGAAACTATGTATAGACAATCAAACATAAATTTTGACAACGCAAGGACAATTCTACATGAATTGCAAGATAGAACGGACAGTTCAACCTAGATAGTTTTATAAATAATTTTGATGAATTTATCATATCATTTATCATGTCATAATATATCAAAACAAAATATTCTGCAAATGATTTTTCAATAGAAATATATCCTATAAAGATTCTTCGAGTATCAGATGGTAAAAGTAAAATTTGCGATACCAAAAGGCAGTATCGAAGATCCAACCTTTAAAATCCTTGAAGAAGCATGGCAGCCCGTTAGGGGTCGTGGAAGAACCTACAGAGTTAAGCTAAGCGATCCTGAAATAGAAGTAAAAATTTTGAGACCACAAGAAATTCCTACATATGTCCAAGAGGGCTTTTATGATATAGGAATTACTGGCAAAGATTGGATTGTTGAGGCAAGTGCAGACGTCAAGATTTTACTAGATCTAGAATATGGTCAAGTAGATCAGGTCATAGCAATTCCGGAAAATTTTGAATACAACAATGTAACTGAATTGATAGAGGGTTTCGCAAAACAGAAACGAACCCTGAGAATTTCGTCTGAGTATCTTACGACTACTTCAGCTCTCATACGTTCTAACAAATCATATCAAAAATATTATGGCGATGTTAGGCCAATGATAATTACGCCGTGGATGAGGATTGGCGAAAATAGAATGGTTGAAATCTTTCTGTCCTTCGGTGCCACCGAAGCCAAACCCCCCGAAGATGTAGATGCTATTTGTGATATTACTGAAACAGGAACGACACTGGTTCAAAACAACCTAAAGCTTATAGAAACCGTTGCTCATTCAAGTGCTCAATTAATTGCAAATAAGAATTCATTAGAAGACAAGATAAAATCCGAAAAAATCGCAGACATACTTGCTCTTGTCAAGGGAGTTGTCGAAGCAAGGAAAAAACTTCATATTTTTGTTAACGTGAAAGAAGAAAATTTGCAGAAATTGTTGAAAAGCTTGCCTGCCCTAAAGAGACCGACAATAAGCAAATTGAGTGAAGAAGGCTGGTATGGGGTTAACACTGTCATTGATAAAAATGAGTTCATAAAGATAGTTCCAAAGTTAAGAGAGATAGCTCAGGGACTCGTAGTGTTGCAACCAAAGCAAATACTCCCATTAGAGGAACTAAAACAGGTTATGGGTCAGTGATAAAAAAAATACAAGTAAAGAATGGAACAAAGGAAGCAACCCTAATTCGTAGTTTGAATCGTATACCTCAGAATAGTTTTGTTGTTCAAAAAATAATCAACGATGTTATCAAATTTGGAGATAATGCAATAATAAAGTATACTAAAAAATTTGATAATGTAAAAATCGATTCTATTGTAGTAGATAAAGAAGAAATTAAAAAAGCTTACCAAGAGGTGACAATGAATCAACTGAATTCTCTTAAAAAAAGTAAAAAGCTTCTTGAAAAGAATGAAAAAATGTTATTACGACGATTGACTGGAATTATATCATCAATAGATGGAGTCAAAATTGAAAGAATTGTTAAACCCATAGACAGTGTTGGATGTTACGTACCTGGAGGGAAAGCACGATATCCAAGCACATTGATAATGTGTGCTGTTCCTGCAATAATTGCAAATGTTAGCAGAATAGCGGTAGTGAGCCCTCCTATGAAAAATGGTAATATCGATCCCCTCACACTTGTAGCTGCCGATATATGTGGTATAGACGAAGTATATAGAGTAGGCGGAGCTCAAGCCGTGGCAGCTCTTGCATATGGGACTGAAACAATAAAGAAGGTAGATAAAATTGTAGGTCCTGGAGGTTTATTTGTTAATATTGCAAAATTATTTGTTAGTAACAAGACTGATATTGATATGATAGCGGGTCCAACCGAACTTTTAATATATGCAGATTCCACCTCTGATCCCAAATTTGTAGTCAAGGATTTGATTTCACAGGCAGAACACAGTCAGGATACAATTTGTGGTGTGGTTACTACTTCAAATGATATGATCGGAAAATTAGAAAAAGAAATAGACAGAGCATTAAATAGTTCCTTACCAAGATTGAACATAGTATCAACAAGTTTTAAAAATAATGCCTTTATAGCATTGTGTAACACCGAAGAGAAAGCGATATTATTCATTAACAAATTAGCACCTGAACATCTTGAAGTTTTAACGGAAAATCCTAAAAAAATAGCGTCTGAGATTAGTACTGCGGGTGTCATTTTACTAGGTAAATATAGTCCTTCGTCGGCAAGTGATTATTGTCTTGGCTCAAATCATGTGTTACCAACTATGGAATTTGGCAAGTCTAAATCTTCTCTATCTATACTTGACTTTATGAAATTAGTTAACCACATTACAGTTACAAGAAGAGGTCTACAATCGGTTCAAAATTGCGTAAAGGAATTAGCATTTGCTGAAGGTTTACCGAACCATTATTATGCTATAGAAGAGAGGTTCAAAAACTGAATTGACAGATTGGCTAATGAAAGAAATGAAGAAAATTTCAATGGTTGAAAAATACGCAACACATTCTAAAAGCAATTATTTTAAATTGGATGCAAATGAAAATCTTGTTTTAGACAAAAATTTCCTTACAAACATTTCTTTAGATAGTTTAGAAAAAATTGATCTGAGAAAATATCCGATTGAGCTTTATGAAAAATTATACAAAAAACTCTCAGATTATTTGATGATTGGTAAAAAATCACTGGTATTGGGAAGCGGTTCTGATCAGATTATTGATTTACTTTTAACACTAATAGGAAGAGGACGAAGGTTAACTTCCATTTACCCAACCTTTACTTATTTTAAAACAAGATGTCAATTACACGGAATACTGTTTTCTGAAATAATGTTATCTTCTATTGATAACACTCTTGATAGTGAAAAATTTATTGAGGACGCAAAAAAATCTCATGCAATATATTTATGCTCACCAAATAATCCAACAGGAAATCAGTTTGAAAGATCGCAAATTCTAGATATTTTGAGTACCTTGAAAAATAATCTGGTAATAATAGATGAAGCATACGTAGAATTTGCAAAATATTCCCTAACCAGGTATACGCAAGAATTTCCAAATCTTGTAATTCTTCGTACATTTTCAAAGGCGATGGGCTTAGCCGGTGCAAGAATAGGATACATGGTAGCAAATGAAGAACTTGCAGAATTATTTAAAAATAGGATTCAGTCACCATATGCAGTAAACAGCATTTCACTTGCTATCGCAATTTCAGTTATATCTAATCCAGAAAAAGTGGAAAAAAGTATATCACTAATAAAAGATGAAAGAGAGAAACTTTACAAGAACCTCTCAAAATTTAAAAAAATAGATGTTTACAGGTCAGATGCAAATTTTCTTTTTATAAAATGTAACGAAGAATATAATAGAATTATAGAGGCTTTAGAAAATACAAAAATAATTGTAAAGGCATTTGACAACATTGAGAGCTATGGAAATTGTATTAGAATAACGATAGGTACAAAAAAAATAAATAATAAAATATTGTCAGCATTTAACAATATTCAATAAATTTAAAGTAGATTAGATTAGAATGAATTCAAAAGCATGTATTATTTTTGATATCGATGGAGTGTTAATTGATACCAGAAAATCTTACAACAAGACAATAAAAAAAACAGTAGAATACCTGGTTAAATACATAGATCCTACTATTGGCAATGTAAGAACATTAGTTAGTGATAGATTGATTTTCAATTTTCGTAAATCTGGAATGTTTAACAATGATATTGATACAAGCTATGCATTTATACTGAGCATACTATGTGGTCCATCTAAAATTTCTGATTTACATTTTTTTATAGAAAATATAACAAACAATGCAACAATAAATGGAATAGTCTCTGTAGAAAATTCTCTTCAAAGCTATTCCAAAGACCGCCTGAGTGAGATTAAGAAGTTACTAAATTATCCAGGTGATATTGACAGTAGCATATTGACTCGGGTTTTTGACGAATACTTCTATGGGCCACATTTGTTCAAAAAACATCACAATGCGATCCCCAAATATTACTTTGACAAGCCGCTCATCCAAAATGACACACTTCTAGTGCGTCATTCAACCATGAAGAAAATATCAAATATTTTTGATAAAAGAGTAGGAATTGTTTCTGGTAGGAGTAAAACAGCAGCAAAGTATTCTATGAAATCAATCTTTAATTTTTTTGACACTAATGGTTCAATTTACCTAGAGGATGAAAAAAGAGAGATGGGCAAGCCGAACCCCTCAGCATTAATTAAATGCATCAAAAGTTTTGGAGTCAGAAAGGCTTATTATATTGGAGACTCCGCAGAGGATTTGTTCATGGTACAGAAGGCAAGAAAAGTGTCCAATATCCACATTGAATTAATTGGAATATGTGCCTCTAATGCAAGATCAAATCAAGTAAGGAATTTGTTCAATAACAATGGAACTTCTGTAATCGCAAGAGAAGTTAATGAATTACCAAACATATTAAATAAAGTTATGACCCAATTTTAGATACCAATTGTCAGATACTGATGAACTTAGGACTGCAACGCTGAGGAGAACTACATCCGAAACAACAATAAGCATAAATGTAAATCTTGATGGCGATGGTAGGGCACAAATTGTCAGTGGTTTGAAATTTCTAGATCACCTCATAACAACCTTTTGCAAATACAGCCTAGTTGACATTGAAGCTGAAGTTAATTCACATGATTCAATCCTACATCATTTAATAGAAGACATCGCTATTTGCATAGGACAGGGACTGGATAAGGCATTAGGAGACAGAGCCAGAATAATGAGATTTGGCTATGCTATTGTGCCTATGGACGATTCGAGGAGCAATTCAGCAATTGATCTGGTTAGGAGACAATTCTCTAAATTTGAACTAAAGTTGGAAAGGAATGAAGTGGAAGGTATGGCTAAGGAGGATATTGAACACTTCTTCAGATCTTTGCTACAAAATCTTGTGGCCTGTACACACATATTAGTAGAATATGGAAAAGATGATCATCATAAATTAGAATCTGCTATGAAGAGTTTCGCCATTGCGTTTAGAAATGCATCTGCTATTGATCAAAGGAGAAAAGGTTTACCAAGTACTAAAGACATGATGTAAATGACTAAGATAGCTATTTTTGATTTTGGGGCAGGAAATTTATTTAATTTGCATCAATCTCTTTTCAGAAATGGTGCACATACTGTAGATATTATCAGAACTCTAGAAGAATTGGAAAAATATGATGGGCTAGTTTTACCAGGAGTTGGTAATTTTGATAACGCAATTAGTTCCATACAAAGAGATGCAGTATCACTCAATATGGCCGTAGATAATGGAATGCCTATACTTGGCATATGTCTAGGTTTGGAAATGCTATTCAATAAAAGCGAGGAGGGAATTCTTGATGGACTTAAATTATTAGAAGGTGATGTATTGATGCTTCCAAAAAAGAAAGTTAAGGTTCCTCACATTGGTTGGAATAATTTAAGAATTGTCAAAAGAGAAAGTAATCTACTAAAAGGGATTCCACAAGATTCCTGGGTATATTTTGTTCATTCTTATCATATTGAGCCTGAAGATAAAAATCTTATTGCTGCAATAGCTGATTATGGCTCGATATTGCCTGTTGTGATTGAACGCTCCAATCTTTTCGGGACCCAATTTCACCCTGAAAAATCAGGAAAAATTGGAGCCCAGATTGTGAAAAATTTTATCAAAATTTGTGAAAAAAACGAATGAAGGTACTAGCAGCAATAGACATAATGAAGGGAGATGTAGTTAGGTTAACGAAAGGAGACCAATCAACCAAGAAGGTATATAGTAATAATCCCGTTCAAGTGGCAAAAAAATGGGAAAAAGAGGGGGCTGATATGTTGCATATCATTGACCTTGATGCAGCATTTGGTAATGAATCCAACAACTTGTCAACAATCGCTGAAATATTGCATTCGGTAAATATTCCCATCCAGATAGGAGGAGGTATTCGTAATATAGAAAATTTTGAAAAAATTGCTAAGATGGGGTTTTCAAAAATTGTGGTTGGTACTATGGCGTATCGAAATTTGGATCAATTACGTTTGCTTAGGAAAAATTATAGTGACAGGATTGTCATTTCACTAGACGAGATAAATGGAAAGGTTATGATCGATGGTTGGAAATCCTCTTCGAATTATAAAATTGAAGATGCAATAAGTAAGTTCAATAAACTAGGAATAAACATTTTTCTCCTGACCAGCATAATTAAAGATGGAACACTATCAGGACCAGACGTTGTCACTTTAAATAGCATTAATGCTGATCGAAATTCAAGAATAATAGCCAGTGGAGGAATTTCAAGTTTGCTAGATGTATTAAGGGTTAGATCAATTGGATGCGATAGTGTTATTATTGGGAAGGCATTGTACGAAGACAGATTAGATATTAAAAAGGTGAAAGCAATAGCGTAATGCCCCTATCTAAGAGAATCATTCCTTGTCTAGATGTTGATAATGGAAGAGTAGTTAAAGGAATCAGGTTTCGAGGAGTTAAAGACGCTGGCGATCCTGTTGAATTGGCAAGAAAATATAGTGATCAGGGAGCTGATGAACTTGTCTTCCTAGATATTACGGCGTCAAAACAGGACCGTGAAATAATGAAGAGCATAGTTAAGAAAGTAGCCTATGTAATAGACATACCTTTTACAGTGGGAGGAGGAATTAGGACACTTTTAGATGCAAGACAGATTCTCCTTAATGGAGCAGACAAAGTTTCTATCAATACTGCTAGTGTTAAAAATCCAGAATTGGTAACAGATCTCATGAAAATTTTTGGAAGACAATGCGTTGTTGTGGCGATAGATGTCAAGAGAAATTTTAGAGTTAATGAAAAAAACACAGTAAAGTCCGGTCATGATAAGGATTACTACTTTGAAGTTATGATATACGGAGGATCCAAGGGTACTGGTATTGATGCTATTCAATGGGCAAAGAAGGTGGAGGAGCTTGGTGCCGGTGAAATACTTTTGACAAGTATAGATGCAGATGGTACTAAAAATGGTTACGATATTGAATTAACAAATGCAATATGTAACAATGTGAGAATACCTGTTATTGCATCAGGCGGCTGTGGCTCATCAGAACACATGCTTGAAGTATTTAATAAGACTGACGTCGACGCTGTTCTGGCAGCTTCGATTTTTCATTATGATAATTTAACGTTAGATAAGGTTAAGAGGTATTTGGCCGAGAAAGGAATTCAAACCAGATTATGATATCGTAAGTGTGCATTTTCAATTAATTTCAAATTTGTATTAAATAAAGGTAACAATAATAATAGTCGATATCAACGGAAGACGAATGCAAAAATGAATATTCCTGCTATTATTTCGATGGTTAAGAAGTAATCCTTAATTTTCTTTATTCTGCTAGTTTTTACTTTCCTGAACCCTCTAATGATATGTTGATCTCGAATAGTAACAAGAGCATACAATCTGGTTAGCGCCATCAAGAAACTTACTCCTAAATATATTGGTAGTATGAATAGATCCAGTGTATTGCGTCTTAAATGTGGATAAATTTTAATCATCCTTCCAACAAGCCACAGGATAATAATTGAAATGGCTAATCCCAATTGATTTTCGATAATGGCAATTGAGAAAAATATTGGACCAAGCAATAGTGTAAAAACTGAAATAAAACGATCTATCATAGAGAATGCAAGGTATGGACATTTCCACACCCATCCGCTCCATAAACTCTGGAAATCAGAGTTATGACTATTTCTTGCCCATCTAATTCGTTGGCTGATAAATTGGTCAAAGCCTGGAGCGGCAGACGAATGTATTATTGCAGAACTCTGATAATATGTCTTCCATCCCTCTTGTTGAACAAGTCTCGTAAAGCATTTATCTTCACCAGATTCTTTTTTTCTACCAAGAATAATCTCATTTAGGAAGAGATTCATCTTGGGTAATAGAATTTCCCTACGGTATAATGCAGTTTTTCCGCTCAGGCAAGACAAAGCTTTTCCTCCTGCCGTCTGTGCCGGCATATCTAAATGGTTTCGACTATCCCAAAAAATATCAGTCATCTTTTGCCATATTGTTCCTGTTTCAATTGGGTGAAATCTAGGAGTAACTCCTCCGATTTTTGAATCAACCTGGAATGGTCGTAATGCATTTTCCAAGAAATTTGAATCCCACATAGTATCACTATCTGTTAAAGCAACAATTTCACCTTTTGATTCTAAAATACCGTCAACAAGGGCAGGCCTCTTCCCGGGTTTTGAGGTTACTTTCAATTTAAGGTTGTTCTTGCCTTGTTGAAACTCTTCAAATTCAGCTATGCATCCTGTGTCCGATTTATCAATAATTGCAATTATTTCAGTCGGTTTATTTTTCCACCATGATTCCAAAGATCGCCTAAAGATTTTCTGGTCTTCATTATATACAGGTATAATTACTGATACAGCGAGTCTAAGTGTATCTCGCGAACTAAGCTTATCTGATTCAGGTGTTATCGGAGAGTAAAAGGATGCAACTATTTTCTTGATAAACCATACTGTCCATCTCCAGATGCCGATTATCCCTAGCGGTATAACGAGCCAATGACCGTATAATGAACTTGGCAGGAAATTTCTAACTATATAATTTTGTAAGCCATTAATTTGATAGACGATATCACTTATGTCAAACCATATTGGTGATAAAACGAGTGAAATAGCAAATCCTATCAGTATCAGGTCAAAAATGATATTGCCAAATATTCCGGTATGCTTTTGAAAAGGTGGGGTCCTGTAAGGGTTCACTGTCCTAGCTCCATTTCCATATTATTTATTAGTAACTTTTATTATGACCTAGAAGTTAATGAGGTAAGATGTTTCCAGTTAATTTTTACTATATTTCTTTCTTGAAAATGAAAAGGAATTATATAAATATGATTAGTTATAACCCCCTATAATAAAGAGGGATTTCGAACGAGTAAGATAAGCATTATTGGTTCGGGCGTAGTAGGAAGCGCAACGGGCCAAGGGTTTCACAAGCTAGGTCATGAAGTCATTTTTTATGACATTTCAAAGGAAAAGCTGAGGACTTTAAAGAGTAATGGATATAAAGTAGCAAATGATTTGGGCGATGCATTATCACAAACAGATATCTCGTTCGTTTGTGTGAATACTCCAACCCATAACTCCCAACAAGATCTTTCTCAAATACTATCTGCACTTTATCAACTCGCAAACTATCTCAATACATCTGTAAAACGTCATTTGCTAATCTTCCGGAGCACAATGTTACCTGGAACTATGCGCAGTGTAGTCGTGAACTATCTCGAAAAAAATTGCACAAAAAAGAGGGGGGTTGACTATGAGATCGCATATAATCCAGAATTTCTGAGACAAAATTCGGCATTGGATGATTTCTTTAATCCAGATAGGGTAATAATAGGAGAGGAAAGGAATAATGAATTATCAAAATTATTAGTAGATATATACCAACCATTAACAAAAAATATAATCACAACATCATTTGAGGCTGCAGAGCTTATCAAGTATGCATCAAATTGCTTTTTGTCATTGAAGATCTCGTTCTTTAACGAAATAGGATTGATATGTAAACACTTGGGAATAGATGACAAGGTTGTAAGTTTAGCAGTATCTTTGGATAAAAGAATTGGCAAGTATGGCACTGAATTTGGAAGACCATTTGATGGAATGTGTCTACCTAAAGACACTCAGGCACTAGCTTCATTTATAAAACAAAATAGGATTGAACCTGACTTACTTGAAATAGTACTAAACATAAATAAGAAAATTGAGGACCTAACAACCACAAGACAACTCGTTTCGGGTGCTAGAGAAACCCATTCTTAATACCCGAATTTTTACTCTTCAATAATTTATATTGGGAATTAAATTTTTCTCTTAGTAATGATTTTGTCTGTTTTTGGGTTTTCATTTATCTTTTTATTAATTCTAAATGTTTCACTGATAGCTAATCTAAGCTATGCTCAAGGGCCAAAGTCCCCAGCCCTGATTGGAGTAAATATGCTAGGTTACTATACCAGTCTGCCCCAGACACGGGACTTTAAGAATCCTTTCCCTGATAACTATTATGATCAGAGTTTTAAGATAATAAAAGACGGTGGAATGAATCATGTGAGATATGTATACTACTGGGAATCTTTTGTGAAGAATCCTACAGCATTCATAAATGAGCTAAAATTTGCCGCGACCCTTGGTGACAAATATGGAATAAAAATAATATACGATAATCACCAGTTTCATACTTCATCATGGCTTAATCCTCAAAGAGGAACAGGATTTCCAAGTTTCTTATTTCAAAATAATTCAGCATATCCCTATGGTAGTGGAGGCGGACCAAAATACCCATCAGCAGCAGCATGGTGGACTGACTGGTGGAACAGAGTGATTACAAATACAAATGGCACTGACGGTTGGAATCTACAAGCTCAATTCTTAAAAAAAGTAGTTAGTACCGTTGATAGTCATCCCAGCACCGTAGGATATGAAATATTGAGCGAGCCGCAGGTACATAGTGCAGACCAGTGGGAAAAAGTTGGAAAATATAATACGTTTATGACGGACGAAATGAGACAGGTAACCAAGAAGAACATAATATACAGCATGTCAATACCTGTTGATCTTAAGAGTAACATTGGAGTTAACGCGACAAATCTTGCAAAGATGACGCCGGCAAATAAGACAAACACTATCTTCAAATTTAGTATTTACGGACTGCCATCACCGGGTAGCTACCAAGAGCAAAGATTGAATGTGTTCTTATCAGCTGGTAACCTGTCTGGGGTTCCCGTATATATTGGAGAATGGAACAATGTAGCCAGAGATAAAGTAATAAACGAAGAAGGTGATTTTGTCTATGAAATAAATCCAGAGGCAAGTGACATCACGCCAGAAGACACAACAGTGATATTAAAAAAATTTAATGAAATAGATCCATACGGATGGGCTTTTTGGTATTGGAATTTCAGGCCACACAGAGTTGAGAACTTTAATTTAGTGACAAGTGATGCTAATGGGAATTTAATTCCCACGAAATATTTTGATATCCTAAAAAATGCTGTTCATTCAGTTTATTCAGGTAAGAATGCCAAATAGCATCTCAACTCAATTTTGAACATATGAATAAAGCCTCTTCTTCATGGTAACGAGAAGCAGTCATAAAAGTCATATTTTAGAATACTAACTGATATTGAACACCTGCATAAGGTTTAATTCATGTATAAATGTCATAGTTAATGGATAAGTAAGCTAAATGAGACTGCAATTACAGTTAAAAGAAAAAACACGACTACGATCACTAGTTTTCATTCTTATCCCACTTGTCCTTTCCGCCTACACTCACTTATGGAATCCTACTGGGTTTCCGTCGATACACACAGATGAGGGTCATTATCTGAGGAAAGCAATATCCACCGAAAGTGGTGAGGGACTTCAGCCACAAGCTAGATATCGAGCCCCTTATTTTGGACAAATTTTTTTAGCAGGTATCTTTAGCATTATTGGTTATCCCAGTACAGTTAGTGTGGGCGATAAGAATCCTGTTGAGCAACTATATTTGGTTCCACGCCTAATAATGGGAATTTTAGCTGTAATTGATACTTTTCTTTTGTATAGAATCACAGAATATAGATATGGTAGGAATGTTGCAATTATTGCCGCGATATTATTTGCAGTAATGCCGTTTACTTGGATGACTAGAAGAATATTTCTAGAGTCAATTCAGCTTCCCTTCATTTTAACGTCAATACTACTCATTCTTAGTCTTGGTAGGCGTAAGCAGGAGCAACCACAACAGCAACTACAAGACCAACAACCAAAGCAGGAACAGAAACAATATACCAGGCTTACATTGATTGTCTCTGGAATTTTTCTAGGTCTTGCTATATTTACCAAGATACCTGCTTTCACAATAATCCCACTGGGCATAACAATGATATATTTAGTTACTAGAAAGAAGACATACGTACTACTTTGGCTAATTCCTGTTCTTTTGGTTCCATTATTGTGGCCGCTGCATGCTACGCTAAGTGGAGATTTCGACGATTGGATTAATGGTGTACGTTACCAAGTCAGCCGAGATAGACCCTTAATCAATACAATAAACACCTTTTTCCAGATAGACCCCGTACTGTTTGTTTTGGGAATGGGTGGTCTGGTATATGCTGTCATAAGAAGAGACTATTTCGTGTTGCTATGGGCAATTCCTGTTTTCATCTTTCTCCAGGCAATAGGTTATGTTTCTTCATTTCATATTATTCTGTTACTACCTCCATTATGCATAGCCGGGGCAAATATGATTGAAAAGATCGGAAGTAATATCTCCAATATTAAAACGAAAAATATGCTACCATACATTAGGATAGCAGTTATAGGGATATTTGGCATCAGCAGCATAACAATGCTAATTACTCTAAACATGAATTCAACTTATTATCAGGCGCTTACTTTTGTTCTTGCTAATTTACCTAACAGTAATAGCAATTCAACAAGTATTAATCCTGCCGATAAGGTAACATTGGTTGGAAATCCTCAATATTTCTGGATTCCAGAATTTGTTTTCAATAAAACATTTGATTCGAAAAACTTTTACAGCAAAACTCCATTCAAGACAGATAAATACATGATGATTGTAGATAGTGGATTTGTGAAAATTTTAGATAAAGATAATTCCTCCAGATTAAATTTGGCATACAATGCTACCCATAATTTGGCAAGATTTGAACAAAATTTTACCGGGGGCACTGATATCAACAAATACCCATATACGAATTTGAAATTAAGTCCGGAAACACGCTTTATTGAGCTTAGGTCCAACTACTAATTCCATTATTGAGGTGTAGTTTCCAAACCATTTAATTTGACCTTTAAGATTTAGTTCTCGTCATTAAATGCGTGTATTGTTGCTACATTCAGATTTTATTGAATACCAACCAATTTCTAAGGAAGTACAGGCCGCAGAAGATATTCAATCCAAATCTACTAAAAAAATAGATGAAGTAATAGTAGCATTAATTGCCGTCGAAAGAGATGATGATGAGTCCATAATTGATGATGTTTGCAGGGAATTAAAGACATATGGGGAGACGGTAAAATGTGATAATTTACTAATCTATCCCTATGCACATTTAAGTTCAGATCTAGCGTCGCACAGCACAGCTCAAGCATTACTAATTTCCATTGAAAAGCATGGTAGGCATTTTTTTGGGACTGTGAATAGGGCTCCGTTTGGTTGGACAAAGTCATTTAATATAAAAGTTAAAGGACATCCACTGGCAGAAAATGCTAGAACATTTCAAAAAAAAGGAAACGGCAAAAGCAATACGGAATCGACCGCCGAGTCAATCGCACTAAAATCAGAAGATGTGTTCAACTCAACTTGGTATGTGCTTGTGCCTGGAGATAATCTGATTCCAATAAATGAATATACTTTTCAAAAAGATAGTGCATTCAAAAAATTAGCAGAATATGAATTATCAAAAAAGAGAACAGTAGTCGAAGTTCCACCCCATGTAAAACTAATGAAGAGATTGGCAATAGCTGACTATGAGCCTTCTTCAGACGCTGGAAATATGAGGTACTACCCCAAGGGACGTTTAATGAAATCATTAATAGAGACATACGTAACAAGAATGATACACGAATATGGTGGAATTGAAGTTGAAACGCCAGTAATGTATGATTCCAATCATCCGTCAATACATAGTTATTTTAACAGATTCCCAGCTAGGCAATACAACATACAGTCAGACAACAAGCAACTTTTCTTAAGGTTTGCGGCATGTTTTGGCCAATTCTTGATGGCCAAAGACTTTCAAATTTCTTATAAGCAGCTTCCATTGAAGCTTTATGAATTAACGAGATACTCATTTAGAAGAGAAAAGAGCGGTGAGTTAGCAGGTCTTAGAAGACTTAGAGCATTTAGCATGCCAGACTGTCATGCTTTTTGCAGGGATATTGATCAGGCAAAAGAAGAATTTGTCAAGAGATTTGACTTATCATTGAAAGTTATAGAGGGTCTGGGTCTTTCCTCAATTGACGATGTGGATATGGTTATTCGTTTTACTTCAGACTTTTATGAACAAAATAAAGAATTTATTAAAACATTTGCCGCCAGAATGAAGAAACCCATCCTTGTAGAGATGTGGAAAGAAAGATTCTTTTATTTTATCGTAAAATGGGAATTTAATTTTGTAGACAGTTTAGGAAAGGCTGCTGCACTGTCCACAGATCAAATAGATGTTGAAAATGGGCAGAGATACGAGATTGAGTTTGTTGATAGCGATGGGGAGAAAAAATATCCAATCATCTTGCATAACTCTCCCAGTGGGGCTGTAGAGCGTGTAATATTTGCCCTGCTAGAGAAAACTGATAAGGATGTAGATATGGGCAAGGTTCCAGCATTACCCCTATGGCTATCACACACACAGGTCAGAATAATTCCGGTCTCTTCAAAACATCTAGCGTTCAGTGAAAAAATTTTAGACCAACTAAACAATAACAGTATAAGGACGGACATTGATGACAGAGAACTTTCTGTTGCAAAAAAAATTAGAGAAGCAGAATCTGAGTGGATTCATTTCATTATAGTCATTGGGGACAAAGAAGTCGACGGTAAAGAACTGGTAGTTAGGGAAAGATTGGCTAAATCCCAATACAACACTTCGTTGGTAAATCTGATGGAAAAGATCAAATTGGAAATATCTGATAAACCATACTTGCCATTAAACCTGCCTAGCTATTTGTCAAAACGTCCGCTAATAATGGTATGAAGTTACTGAAATTGATAGTATCCTATTTCCCATAAACATTCATTCTTTTAATGTTTTTATATTTCAGATTCAGATCCCTTTCAAATGGGAAGAGTAGACAAAGGAGTAAACTGCAGTGTAAGTGGATGCACAAATTCAGCAGAGAGATCGATCAGTGGAAGTAAGGCAAGTATGGCTTCAGATTTAGAGGTTAATACTTCAAACAAGAGAGTATATTTATGCAGACAACACTATAAGGAATGGAAAAAAGCAACAAAAGAAGATAGAGAAAACGAGAGAGCTAGATGGGGTTAAACAAATTAAAGAAATAATATATTAGCAATCACAGCAATCATCCATCTAGCTAGACATACTTCCTTGGAATTATCCTTAAAAGAGTTTGTGTCGCAAGTGTTCCTTCCCTGTAATCATCGTTCTTGAGTGAAACTTCTACAAGGTCCATTCCTAGCAGATATGCCGTATCGTTAATGCTTTTAATTATCTTTACAATTTCAAACGGATCCAATCCAAATGGTTCTGGGGTTCCTGTACAAGGAACGTACGGCAAATCATAAACATCAATGTCGAACGATATGTATATGTTCCTATTAGCGGTAACTTTAGAAATATATGTTGACACCTTATCAAAATTATTTTTAATTTCCCATGGGTCAAATGTTACTATACCATTTTTTTCTGCAGTATTATTTTCGTCTTGATCTGTTTGTCTGATGCCTATTTGTATGATATTTTTGCCTTGAATGTACCCTTCTTCTATCAATCTATAGAACGGAGTAGTATGACACAGTTTCAAACCATTATATTCGGGTTTTAAATCTCGATGAGCATCAAAATGTATCAGGAGAGGCTGACTATTGGAAAGAGCCTTAAAACAGAAATATGTGATTGTATGTTCTCCTCCCAGGATAAATGGTTTCTTCTTACTCGTAGACAATTCTTTTACTAGAGGCGGAATCCTTTCATCCAGGAAGGAAAAGATAGAATCTATTTTACCTGAATCATGATAATCAGGTAATTTAAGATCTCCCAAATCAAAAATTTTTGCAATTTCCTTGATATCCTTTTTTTCATCGTAAACAAAGGTTTCAATTTGATGAGCAGAAGTGCTCCTAATTGCTTCAGGACCTCTGCCTGTTCCTTTTCCAAATGAGGTAGTCAGCTCTAACGGAATGCCAAAAAACACGATATTTGCGTCATTCAATGAAGTCTTCATATCGATATCCCCAAAGGAACAACCAGCATTGGTTCTTTCTGGAGTAATAAAGAAGGAATCCACAAGATCTAAAATCTTTGTCAATTTACTTGTTTGAGTATTAGTAGTTATATTTATTTAAGTAATTTGACGATTTTGCTAATTTGACCAAAATAATTCATCCAAGTTGCTCTGTCTTGGCTTACCAATGATAGACTTGAAATTTACATCCAGAGCAGTCAAAAGTTGATCAAAAGTAGACTCCATCGCCTCCAGGTATTTTTCAGTATCTATTTCTTTATGAGTTGCTAGTTCAACGGGTTTGACTCCTTCAGCTGTCTTTGTCTTTACATATGAGATTATGTCTCCTGCTTTAATTTGTCTACCATTGTCTGAAAATAACTTTGCTGCCTTTATATGCTGTGGGATTCCCTTTATTGAATTGGAAGTAGAATCATGACCGTCTATTGAGGTTATCCTTTTGTTTTCGGAAGTCTTTTTGCCATATTTTTCTGGAGACTTATTTATCATAACGTTAAAAGATAGTTCCTCGAGAGGATATTTGTCTGACTCTAATTTTTTTGCACTTTCACGAATAATATCTTTGATTTTCTCTCTAGCAGTATCAAAGTCCTTTTCGGTGTTAACTTTACCCAGTATATCTAACAGACTGTAAAACGTTTTCCTTATGAAAGTTGGAGTGTGAGATTTTTTGCCTGTTAGTCCCTTCACATCAACAGTTCCATCTTTCAAGACACCTAGGTAATTTTTCTTGAGATTGTTAAATACAACATATCGATATTCTTTATCCAATTCTAGATCTACACCTTGATTCGTTTTCGCCCACTTCGAAATTTCTTCTATGTTACCTTCTGAAGGATCCCTCAAAAATAATGAATCTGTGTCGCCATATACAACTTCTATGCCTGATTCCTTACATTTCTCAATCGTTTTAGTGATAATATTTCTTCCAATTGCTGCCGTTGCATCAGCAACTGGCAGACAATATAGTGGAAATATTTCAGCTCCCATTACACCGTAGCTTGCATTGAGAATAACTTTAATTGCTTGACTTACTACCGTGTAGAGCTGTCGTTCTTCATGTGAAATTGTTTTGTCTTTTGATAGCTGCTTATAGTAATTAACTCGAAGGTCTCGAAGTGAGCCTATTAGAAGTGAAGTTATTCCTTTTTTCTCCTTGCATGTCCAGTATGGCGTATCAGCAATTTTTTGATCAGGATCTTGACTACAAGAATCATGTGGGCAATTTACTGTTTCGTATGATAAATTATGAACTTTTATTATACTGGGATACAAACTGGCAAAATCAACTACCGAGACATTGAAGTGGATTCCGGGAGTGGGTTCAACGACAAGACCACCCCTGTACTTTTTTTCTTTTATAATTGCTGAAGTAGACGCCTCCCCCTTGTACCGTAATTCTTCAGCATGAGGAATCAGCGCATTTATCTTTCTGTGTTCATAAAAAAGCATTCCCCTTATCCATTGGTTCACACCGACTCTAGAAAGGTCTTCTACAGAAAGTCTAGATATTCTGGCAATTACAAACAATAGCTTCAGTAGGAGATTATCGTTAAACCTTGTCAGTCTAAATGTCAGGTCTGTATCTTTTAAGCAGTATTGCGCCAATTTTTGGATTGGCAGGTCGCTAATATTTCCTTCAAATTCAATTTTGCTATCATTTAGAAGGGCTTCTGATATGGCATTTAGTCTATATTCAGAATATTTGTGGCTAAACGCGTAAATTTGAATTGATCTATTTTGAAATGTTCTAAATAAATCAATGTGTACTCCGTGTTTTAGTTGGACTGGTTCTGCTTGAATACCCTTCTTGATGAATGAATCTCGCTTAACCACTATTGGGATTTCTTCCTTTGGTACTATGGTATGGTTTATAGGATCGATCGCAGGATCCTGAGATCTTTCATAAAGATATGGAAGATCAAAATCATCACCATTAAAGGTAACTAATAGATTATATGACCAAATTATTTTAAATGTTTTTTCCAGAAGTTCTTTTTCAGTCTTGCAGATCTCTGCTTCTGGAATTAATTCTGTTCCATCATTGGGATTTTTATCTTGTTCAAGAAGAAATACTCTTCTTAGACCATCATTTGAGACGATACCTATTGCAGTTATTTTTCTATCATGCTCTCGAGGAACTGGCATTCGTCCCTCCTCTGAATCCACTTCAATATCGAGAGCTATCCTCTTCATTTCTGGAATAGGTTGATTCAATAGGTCTGCCCACTCTCTCACATATTCTCGGTATTTATCATTTCTTGCCTCTTTGCTCTCTAGGATTTTATCCCAAAGAAAATTTTTCAAGGCATTATGTACGATTTCCGACATTTCATACGGGTCTTCTATTATTTTGTCTCCTTTTCTTATGTAGTATGACCCTGGTATTAACCTGGTATCATAAAGGTAATTTTCGTGATACTTGATGTTGGCTTCCCATACATTGAGCTTTTCCCTTATGCCACCTCTCCCTCCTATGGACAGAGGATCAGGAGCAATTATTTTTATTGCCTGAATTTCTTTGTCTGACATTAGATCTATTTTTGGTATTATCTTTAACTCAAATTTCTTTTCAATGGCTGCAATTTCTTCTGCTCTTTTCTTGTATTCCAATTTAGTATAACAATAAGGTTTGTGGTCCGTTTTATCCTGCCAAAAGTATATGACATGCAAATTGGGATCGTAAAATTTTAATTGGACTTTCTGATTTTCACCAGAATAAATTGCTGATATTAACATGACGCGAATGTTTTCCGGAAGTTCCTTCCAATAACTCAGATGTTGTTTATCCTTTTGAAGAAGAGGCGATTGATCCATTCATAGCTCACTCGGATTAATTTCAAATATGGAAAATGGATAATTATCTTTTGCTGCTATAATCAAGGACAAATTTATTTTTGTGTTAGGTAAGATATTATGATTTGTAATTGGTTTAAGCAGTTATTTTATTGGCTTCTTTTCGTCTAATTGCTACTATGCCTACCGCGTAGAGGGCAATCATAGGTAGCGCTACAAACCACATTGTGACCCCGCTTCCATCTGGTGTTATTACTGCACCAAAAATTGTTATTATTATGATTGTATATCTAAAGTTTT
>WNFZ01000286.1_pt1 | contig 48123 bp, 34 predicted proteins | sample 5400081 | NCBI WGS metagenome assembly WNFZ01 (sample SAMN13153365, study PRJNA577476) | soil metagenome | isolation source: 80 cm soil or saprolite under grassland replicate 1 | place: USA:California | collected 2016-06-15
TCCTCGAGCAGCGCCTTATAGAGGTGACTGTAGGTGCCCTCGAGCGCGCGCACGAAAGTGCGCTTCTTGGCCCAGCGCTCCCACTTCTCGTGCTTCTTCTCCTCGGCATATTCGTCGGGCTGATTGTGCCCGATGCCCGGCCGCACCTGCTCGTACATCCCCGTCATTCCGACGCCTCCCTCAAATCGGCTGCGCTAGGGCGGTCCGCGCTGCCTGTCCTTGCAAACCAGCTGTAATTGAAGGCTGTCATTACGGGATAACCTGCGGACACGCAACGCTTCGGGTGCCCGCGCCGCCGTTTGGACATGCGGACGTGCCCCCGAGCGCCACGCTCGACGCAAGGTCAATGTGCCAAAGGGGTGGCGTTACGCCTCACCGCCGCGCCGGTGCGCTCAGCGTGGATGCCGCCGCGGCAACAGCTCAATCGAAGGAGGATGGCGGGATGAACGAGTGCGACCCTGCGTGCGGCAGCTAAGCGGCTGCGATCTACTCCGCGGCGTAAAACGACGTGGCGCTGCGCTGTTTGAAATCGCCGAATGTGAGGACCCGGGCGCGAAGTTGCGCAAGCGTCCCGCGGTTGCTCAGTGCCCGGCCGCACACCTTCTCCGCTGCCTCTTTCTCGCTGGCCGCCTCGACTTTGCGCCAGTTGTGCTCCGGATCCCATTGCCCATTCGGCCAATGTTGCACCTGGTAAGTTCGTTTTGTCTGCATCGTGTTCCCCCGATGTTTCGTGCGGCGGCGCGGGTACAAATCGTTTTTGGCGACAATCGGGCGCCGCGCGTGAACTTTTGTGAAATGTCTTGCCGCGGTGTTGCCGGGTTTCGAATCGCGGCCGACAGCGCGCGACGATCGCCGTCTACGCTGCGATGTAACTGCGGGGTTCGTTAACGGATTATTAACGCGACCGATGTCCTTGCCGTTTTCTCGGGGCAGCCCTGCTCTTGGTGCGGGGCTCGCTTCGGCTGGCGGATCGCGCTGGCGCAAGCCCGGCCGTCTGCGGCCGCGCCAGTTTGCCGAGATCCTTGAGCCGCGGCAGGCCGGCGGCGGCCCACATCGCTTCCGCCTTCTGCAGCCGCGTCACCCAATACTCCCACGCGCGCTCGACCCCGCGCGAACCGAGATTATGGCCGCCGCATTTCTCGACTTCCCCCGGTGATAGCGGCCCCAACGTTCCGATCGCCATCGCGCGTAGCTGCAGCTCGGCGTTGCGGGTGCTGTAGATCGAACGGAACACGCATTCGCGCAGCGATTTGCCGGCAAGCGAGGCGCCGTGACGGCGCAGCAGCAGCATATAGTGCGGACCGAGCGCGCGGGCATGCGAGGCGCCTTCCTCCGGCGTGCGCACCAGCAGATTCGTATCGCCGAATTCGTCGCGGCTGTCCCAGAACGGCACCTTTTCCCCGAGCGTGCCGCCCAAGTGAAAGAGCGGCACGAGCTCCACCCCTGTCGCGCAGAAAGGCAGCACCGAAGGGGCGTGGTGGTGACACACGGAATTGACGTCGGGACGGACTTTGTAGATCTCGCCGTGGATCACCATCTCGCTGTAGAGCCGCACGTTGGTGGGCACGACCGGCTTGGAATCGAGCGTCATTTCCAAAATGTCGGATGGCTCCACCAGCTCCGAGGCGCGATGCCGGGAAATGAAATAGCGATTCGGATCCTTCGGATTGCGCACGCTGATATGTCCGAACGCGTCGATGATGCCCTCGTTGGCGAGAATGCGGTTGGCAACGGCCAGTTCGTGGCGCAGTTCGGCGAATGAATCAGGCATGGCTGGGTCCTCCGTTCTGGAATCCGGTCGCAGATTTGCTGTCATGCCCGGCTTCATGCCGGGCATCCACGTCTTGATATCGCTCGCAGCGCTAAAGACGTGGATGGCCGGGACAAGCCCGGCCATGACGAATAGAAGGTGTGGTCATCATCGCTCGTTGTGCGAACCCGCGCTACGCGCATCCGATCCGGCCGAGCAGATCAGCGAATTTTTCCTTGACCTTCGCTCGCAGCTCGGGGCTCGCGCGGGCGACCCTGGGAAAATCCGCAAGACGCTCGAACGGCCGACAGGCGTCGATGATGGCGCGCGAATTGGTCGAGCTTGACTTGTCGAGTAAGGGATCGAGCGGCCCGCTCCAGGCGCGGCGCACGAACTCGATATCGCTTGCGGGATCGCAGCGCGTGCACATGGCCCACATCACGTCGAACAGATCGCTCGGATCGACGTCCTCGTCGACGACCACCACGAAGCGCCCGAGATAAGAGGCCGACTGGCAGCCGGCCGCCAGCAGGCCGGCTTGGCGCGCATGGCCGGGATAGGCCTGCTTGATGGCGATGACGTTGAACATGCGCGCGCCGCCGAATTCGTGCACCCACACCCCGGCAACCCCGGATAGCCCGGCGCGCTCGACCTCGTCCCAGATCATGCCCGCCTTCATCACGCACTTGCTGAAGGAGAAGTCGGACGGCGGGCGCATCGGCGAGGCGATGCCGAGGATGGGATCGTTGCGGTAGTAGACGCGCTTGACCTCGATCAGCGGCTGCTCGCTCGGGCTCGAGGCGTAATAACCCGTGAACTCGCCGAACGGGCCCTCCCTTGCCTTGATGGTCTCGACCATCTCGCCTTCGAGCACGATCTCGGCATGGGCCGGCATCGGCAAGCCGTGCAACTCGCTCAGCACGATCTCGTACGGCTCGCCGCGATGGCCGCCGGCATAGTCGTATTCGCTCAGGCCGAATTTGAGCTCGTTGCCGCCGGCAAGGAACAGCAGGGGATCGTGCCCGCAGGAGATCAGGACGGGACACGCTTTCCCGGCGCTGAAATATTTCTCCCGAATCTGGCGGCCATGCTTGCCCGGCGAGATCCAGAGCGACACGTGGTTCTTGTCCTGCACCATGGCGCGGTAGGTTCCGCCGTTGACCCAGTTCGCTTCCGGATCGCGCATGATCACGAGATCGTCGGTGCCGATGTAGCGGCCGCCGTCGTGCTCGTGTAGGAGCGGCACCGGGAACTTCAAAACATCGACGTTACCATCGCGGTCGACGTTCTCGAGCACCGGCCCCCTTGCCACGGTCTTGGGCGCAATCGGGCGGTGGCGCTTCATGCGGTCGCGATAGGCGCGCACGACGTCGAGCGGATGGTCGGGAACCGGCAGCCCAAGCGCGATCGCGAGCCGCTTCGATGAGTTGGTGGCGCCGGAGAGAAGCCGCATGCCCTTGGCATAGCCCGGCACGTCCTCGAACAGGATTGCCGGCGGTTCCGGCCGGGCGTGGTTCACGATCTCGGCCAGCGTGCCCATTTCGAGCTTCCAGTCGGCGCCCTTGATGCGCGCAATCTCGTTTGCGCGTTCCGCCCGCGCGATGAATTCGCGCAGGTCGCAGTGGGGTCGATCGTAGGCATTGAAGCTTTGGGCCTGCGGGCCTTGCGCCTTTTCCAGCACGGCGTTTCCTTTCGAAAGCTCTTGGGCGCTGTTTTGCCACGCGGAGTGAGGCTTGTCATGCCCGCCGGCACTAGCTGTCGCTACCCGTTCCGCGGCGTCGAATTCAACACTTTCGGCGAGCTTGGAGCGGCGTGCGCTTCATGGCTGGTGTAAACAGCCCCTATCTGGGCGACCGGTGCTGGCCTGCGCAATGATCCCGTGTCCTTGCGTGTTCGTTTGAAGGGCGTGCTTTTGACCCTGCTCGATCGCCCATGCGATAACGGCGAGCCGCGGCATAGTGCACGTCTACGGCGCTGCAAGGAGCAGGTTTGATGGCCGACGATCAGAAGCGCAGCCACACGCTCGCCGACCATCTGCTCGGCCAGGACGTCGTGCACGATCATGACGGCGACGCCGATCACGACCACGATCATTTCGAGTTCGATCCCGACGAGCGGCTGGAAGACAATCCGATCTGGATTCAGGACCATGTGACGCTGGTGACGGTCGGCATCGACATCGGCTCCTCCGGCACGCAGGTCATCTTCTCGCGCATCAACCTGCGCCGCTACGGCGAGGATCTCACCAGCCGGTACTACGTCGTCTCGCGCGAGACCTTGTTCCAGTCGCCGGTGGCGCTGACCCCGTACGCGAGCGACGAGCGCATCGACGACGCGGCGCTCGGCGCCATCATCGATGACGCCTATAAAGCGGCGGGCGTGCAGCCCCAGGACATCGATACCGGCGTGGTCATCCTGACCGGTGAGGCGTTGCGCCGCGAGAACGCCGAGGCGATTGCCGCCCTGCTTGCGGAGCAGCGCGGTGATTTCGTCACCGCCGCGGCCGGACATCATATGGAATCGATGCTCGCGGCCTATGGCTCGGGCGCCTCGAAGGTGTCGTATGCGGAGGATAAGCGCATCCTCAACGTCGACATCGGCGGCGGCACCACCAAGCTCGGCATCGTCGAGAAGGGCAACGTGATCGCAACGGCGGCGCTGCATATCGGCGGCCGGCTGCAGGTCATGGAGGAGACCGGCCGGATCGTGCGGCTCGATCCGGCGGGTAAGTTCCACGCCCGCCAAGCCGGCCTTTCCTGGTCGCGCGGGGATGTGGTCTCGAGTGCGCAACTCGATAACGTCGCGACAAGCATGGCGGATTTGCTGGTGGCGGCGCTCACGCAGCGTCCGCTGCCGCACGCGGTCGAGCATCTCTATTTGACCGACCCGATCGGCGAGCTTGGCCGCATCGACGGCGTGATGTTTTCCGGCGGCGTCGGCGAATACGTCTACGGCCGCGAGCAGCGCGACTTCGGCGACATGGGACGCCGGCTCGGCCGCGCGATCCGGGCACGGATCGATGCGGGCGCGCTGCCATGGCCGCTGCTGCCGCCCGGCGAGTGCATTCGCGCCACCGCGCTCGGGGCTTCGGAGTACAGCGTGCAGCTCAGCGGCAATACCAGCTACATCTCCAAGCCGGGGGAGCTTCTGCCGCGGCGCAATCTGCAGGTTCTGCAACCGCCCTACCTGTGCGAAGAGTCCATCGATGCGGATAAGCTCGCCCAGGCCATCCGCACCCATTTCACCGCCTTCGATCTCATCGAAGGCGCGGGCGACGTGGCGCTTGCGTTGCGCTGGCAGGGTGCGCCGTCCTACGAGCGGATCCTGGCCTTCGCCGGGGGCATCCGCCACGGGCTCGCCAGGACGATCGAGCGCAGGAAGCCGCTCTACCTCATGCTCGACGGCGACGTGGCGCAAACACTGGGCGCGATCTTGCGCGAAGAGCTGCTGGTCGAGAGCGAGATTCTGGCGATCGATGGCTTGGTGCTGCGCGATTTCGATTACATCGATCTCGGGCGCATCCGGATGCCCTCATATACCGTGCCGGTCACGATCAAATCGCTATTGTTCAACGAGGATCCGCGCCGCGGCCGCCCGCCCCAGCGCATTCATCATCACGAGCATCATTCTCATGATCACGGGCACGGCCATGATCATGGGCACGGCCATGATCATGGGCATCACCATCATCACGACCATGATTAACGTTGAGCTAGATCTCGTGCGCTGGAGGCGCCACGGTCTCGGTGCGCTCCCTCTCCCCATTTGGGGAGAGGGTTGGGGTGAGGGGGTTACCGGTCGAGCTGAGAGACCAACACCCCTCACCCCACCCCTCTCCCGCGCAAGTCGGGCTTGCCCGACTTGCGCGAAATTCAAGACGCGACCCGGGCAAGCCCGGGGCGCGGGGGAGAGGGAGCAGACCGAGCCAGCCGCACCCGAGACGCCCCCGTGACCGAGGCGTTTGGGCGGCTCGCTCCTTTGCCCACCGTTGCGCCGCGGCTCGATGCGAGATGGGTGCTGATCGGCGCCCCGGTGGCGCTGGTCGTTTGGCTCTCCCTCGTACCGCTCGTGTTTCTGCTTTGGCAAAGCTTTCTCACGCCGCAGACGGCGGGACTGCCGGCGCAATACACGCTCGAGAACTTCCGCACCGCCTATTTGAGCAGCGACAACGCGCGCCTTTTCTTCAATTCCCTGCAATTCTCGATCGGCGCGGCCCTGCTCTCGCTCGTGGTCGGCACCGCGCTCGCCTGGATGAACGAACGCACCAATACGCCGTTCAAGACTCTGTTCTTCGCCCTTGCGATCATCCCCTTGGTGATTCCAGGCATTCTCTTCACGGTTTCGTGGATTCTACTGGCGAGCCCGAAAATCGGCCTGATCAATCTCGCCCTGCAGAAACTGTTCGACACGGACGCCGTGTTCGTCAACGCCTACACCATGGCGGGGATGATTTGGGTCGATGGGCTGCACTACTCGCCTGTGGCTTTTCTGCTGATGACGGCCGCGTTCCGTTCCATGGATCCCGCGCTCGAAGAGCAAGCCGCCATGAGCGGAGCTTCGGTGCCGCAGATCGCGCGGCGGGTCACGTTGCCGCTGGCCTGGCCGGCGGCGCTCGGGGCGCTCCTGATCCTGTTCGTGCGTGCGATTGAATCGTTCGAGGTGCCGGCGCTGCTCGGGCTGCCCGTGGGCATCCACGTCTACACGTCCTCGATTTATCAGGCGATCCACCAATATCCGAGCCAGATCGGGCTCGCCGCCGCCTATGCCGTGACGCTGCTGCTCATCACCTCGCTCGGCATCTATGCGCAGTCGCGGCTCTCGAGTCAGGGCGGACGGTTTTCAACCGTCACCGGCAAGGGCTTTCGTCCGCGCACCATCGACTTGGGTGGTTGGCGCTATGTCACCGCGGCAATCTTCATCCTCTATTTCATCGTAATCGTGCTGCTGCCGTTCCTGGTGCTGGTTTGGTCCTCGCTGCAGAAGTTCTACAGCGCGCCGTCCTGGGCGGCGCTCAGCCGCGTCAGCCTCGATTCCTACCGCGCGGTGCTCGATTATCCGCAATTCATGAACACGGTTTGGAACAGCGTCGTGCTTGCGCTCGGCAGCGCCACCACCGTCATGCTGGTGTCGGCGGTCATCGCCTGGATCGTCGTGCGCACCAAAGTGCCGGGACGCTGGATGCTCGACAATCTGGCGTCGCTGCCGCTGGTCTTTCCCGGCCTGGTGCTCGGGCTCGCGATCATGGTCTGCTATCTGTACATAGACATCGGCATTTACGGCACGCTGTGGATCATCTTCATCGCCTATGTGACGCGTTTCTTGCCGTACGGCATGCGCTACAGTTCGGCCTCGATGCTGCAGATCCACAAGGAGCTCGAGGAATCGGCCGCCATGAGCGGAGCCTCCTGGAGCATGACCTTTCGTCGCGTCGTCCTGCCGCTGTTGAAGCCGGGACTGCTCGCCGGCTTTATCTACGTGATGATCGTCTCGATCCGGGAGTTGTCGAGCTCGATCCTGCTCTACTCGCCGGGCACCGAGGTGGTCTCGATCATGATCTGGGAGCTGTGGCAGAATGGACAGTATGTGGAGCTTTCCGCGCTCGGCGTCATGCTGATCCTCGCGCTGTTCCTGCTGGTTATGCTGGCGCAGCTTGCCGGTCGGCGGTTCGGGATTGCTGAAACCTAAAGAAGGCAAAGGCGAAAAGTGCTCAGCGTTAGATCGCTTTTCACCGAATACGCCAACGAGCGCGGCGCCGCGGTCAAGGCCGTGCAGAACGTCTCGTTCGAGGTGCCGGAAGGCAAGCTATTCACGCTGCTCGGACCGTCGGGCTGCGGCAAGACCACGACGCTGCGCTCGATCGCCGGCCTTGAGAAGCCAACTACGGGAGAGATCGAGGCCGGCGGTCGCCTCGTCTATTCGTCGGACAAGCGCATTTTCGTTGCGCCGAACAAGCGCAATTTCGGCATGGTGTTTCAGTCCTACGCCATCTGGCCGCACATGAACGTGTTTCAGAATGCCGCGTTCCCGCTCGAGGTGCGCAGGCTTGCCAAGAAGGAGGTCCGCGAGCGGGTCATGCGCGTGCTGCACGCCGTGGCGCTCGATGCGCTGGTCGATCGCGACGCCACCAAGCTCTCCGGCGGCCAACAGCAGCGGCTCGCGCTCGCGCGCGCCCTGGTCATGGAGCCGCAGCTTCTGCTGCTCGATGAGCCCCTCTCCAATCTCGATGCCAAGCTGCGCGACCGCATGCGCTCCGAGCTCAAGCGGCTGCAGCGCGACCTCGGTCTTACGACCGTTTACGTCACCCACGACCAGACCGAGGCGCTCGCGCTCTCCCACGAAATCGCGGTGATGAACGAAGGCCGAGTCGTCCAGATCGGCACGCCGCGCCAGATTTACGAGCAGCCGAACGACAAATTCGTCGCCGATTTCGTCGGCACCACCAATTTCATCGGTGGAACCGTGACCGCCATCCACGACGGCCGCTGCGTCGTCAGCTCGGCGATGGGCGAACTCAAGGCGCATGCGAGCGAGGGCGTGGCCAAGAACGCGGCTGTCATCGTATCGGTACGACCGGAAGACGTGGAATTGTCGGAAGCGCCGCTCACAGCTGCCGATGGCGACAATGTCTGCAAGGGTATGATCGACGCCAAGGATTTCCTCGGCGACTACCTGGATTTTCACGTCAGGGTCGGCGATGTTGTCCTGTTGGCGAAAGCGCATCCATCGCTGCGCACGCCGACCGGCGATTCGATCTATCTGCGCATGAAGGCGGACAAATGCGTCGCTATCAGCAGCCAGTAATCAGGGCCGTCATGGCCGGGTCGGGGCACCACGCCGACTTTGTCGGCGGGGATCCCGTTGTCCCGGCCATCCACGTCTTTGCGCTGCCATAAAGACGTGGATGCCCGCGACGAACGCGGGCGTGACGAGTGAGAGTGCGATTAAGGGAAGGAGCAAGGCATGGCCAAGGACGCCGTCGTCCCGGAAGAGCTGGCGAAGAAATTCTCCACCGAAAAGGATACGCCCTACCTGCGCTGGGTGCGCGGCGAAGGTCTCGACATCATCAGTGCGCATTACGTGAGCAATCTGCGCACCGTGGAGCTAAAGCCCTGGGCACGGCGCGGCGGCCGCGGCGTCTACATCAATCATGAGGCGTCGCGCACCTCCAACGACTGCTACGTGTGCGAAATACCGCCCGGCAAGAAGCTCGAGCCGCAGCGGCAGTTGTTCGAGGAGATGATCCTGGTGCTCGATGGCCGTGGCTCGACCACGGTGTGGAACGACGAGGGCCGTCGCATCACCTTCGAGTGGAAGGCGGGCGCGATGTTCGCCATCCCGCTCAACTGCTGGCACCAGCACTTCAACGGCTCCGGGCAGGCGCCGGCGCGCTACGTCGCCGTCACCAATGCGCCGCCCGTGATCAATCTCTACGAGGACGTGGAGTTCGTCTTCAACACCAAGTACGACTTCAAGAACCGCTTCAACGGCGAGCCCGACTATTTCAACGCCAAGGGCGAGCAGAAGGGTCTTCTCCTCGTCACCAACTTCGTGGCGGACGCGGTCAACCTGCCGCTGATTGCCGCCAAGGAGCGCGGCGCCGGCGGCGGGCATATCCGTTTCAACATGGCCAAGGGCTCGATGAACAGCCACATCTCCCAGTTTCCGATCGGCACCTACAAGAAGGGCCACGCGCACGGTCCCGGCGCGCACGTGATCATCCTCTCGGGCGAGGGCTATTCGCTGATGTGGCCGGAGGGCGACGCGCCCAAGCGCTACGACTGGGAGGTCGGCACGCTGATCGTGCCGCCGAACATGTGGTTCCACCAGCATTTCAATGCCGGGACCACGCCGGCGCGCTATCTCGCCTTCAAGCACGAGGGCGTCGCCATCCGCAACGTGCAGGGCGTGCCCAGGGCCTGGATCAGCCGCCGCCTCGGCGGCGACCAGATCGATTACGCCGACGAGATGCCGAGCATCCGCAAAATCTTCGCCGATGAATTGGTCAAGCACGGGCTCAGCCCGCGCATGGATCAGGCCTACGCGCAGGAGCTCGCCGATCTGCCGCCGCCGGAGGCGAAGACGGGGTAGGGCGCGAGCGGACGTCGGGCTTGACGGGGCAATTCATCACTTCTCGAAAACGATGGATGGCGCTGGTCAAGCCTGCGCATGAGGACGCTACGGCCGCAGCGTCCGAGCGGCGGAGCGCAGCAAATGGCCGGGCTCGTGATGCACGCGCGCACCCCACAGCCGCCGATGCAGCTTGTCGAGCAAGAGATAGATCACGGGCGTCGTGTAGAGCGTGAGCATCTGTGAGACGAGCAGGCCGCCCACGATGGTGATACCGAGCGGCCGGCGCAGTTCCGATCCCGGGCCGGTGGCGATCATCAGCGGCAGCGCGCCCATAAGCGCCGCCATGGTAGTCATCATGATCGGCCGGAAGCGCTCGAGGCAGGCCTCGAAGATCGCCTGCTCCGGCGGCAGCCCCCGCTTGCGCTCCCCTTCGAGCGCGAAGTCGACCATCATGATTCCGTTCTTCTTGACGATGCCGATCAACAGGATGATGCCGATGAACGCGATCAGCGAAAGCTCGGTGCTGAAAATCTGCAGGGCCAAGAGCGCACCGAGGCCCGCCGACGGCAGGGTGGAAATGATCGTCAGCGGATGCGCCAGGCTCTCGTACAAGACGCCGAGCACGATATAGACGGCGATGAGCGCCGCCACGATCAACAGCGGCTGCGCGCCGATCGAGGCGCGGTAGGCGCGCGCATCGCCGGCATATTCGGCGTGCAGCGCGTCGGGAATATGCAGCTCGGCGACCGCCTGGTCGATGAGCCGCGTCGCCTGCTCGATGGTGACGTTTTCGCGCAGGCCGAAACTGATGGTGATCGCGGGGAACTGTCCCTGGTGGCTGACCACCAGCGGAGAAAGCCCGCGCTCGATCTTGGTCACCGCCGTGAGCGGGACCTGCGTGTTGTTGGCGCCGCTCACATAGATGCGGGCGAGGTCGTTCGGATCGCGCTGATATTGCGGATCGACCTCCAGCACCACGCGATACTGGTTGCGCTGGGTGTAGAGGGTGGAGATCTGGCGCTGCGAATAGGCGTTGTTGAGCGCATTGGCGATGTCCTGCACGCGCACGCCGAGACGCGACGCCGCCGTGCGGTCGATCGACACGTTCACCTGCAGCCCGCCCTGCTCGCGGTCGGTCGAGACATCGACCAGCTCCGGCAGGCCCTGGATTTTCTCGAGCACGCGCGGTGCCCACGTCAGCAGCTCCTGATAATTGGCGTCCCAGAGCGTGTACTGATAGGCGGAATCGCTCTGGCGACCGCCGACCCGCACGTCCTGCATGGGGAAGAAGTAGAGGCGTAGCCCGGGAATGTCGGCGGTTTTCTGCCGCAAACGGTTGGCCACCGCTTGCGCCGAGAGCCCGTCGCGTTCGGCCAGCGGCTTGAGCGCGATGAACAGCGAGCCGCGGTTCACCGACGCGGTGTAACCCATCGAGCCGATGGAAGAGCCGACATTGGCGACGGCAGGATCGGCGCGCACCAGCGCCTCCGCCTTCTGTTGCAGGTCGTACATGGCCTGGAACGAAATCTCGGTCGAGGCCTGGGTGCTGCACCAGATCAGGCCGGTATCGTCCTGCGGGAAATAGCCTTTGGGCGTCCTGACATAGAGCATGATCGTGATCGCCAGTGTCGCGGTCACGATCAGCAGCATGAGCCCCTGGTGATGCAGCACGGCAGCGAGGCTTTTCGCGTAGCCGCGCACCATCAAGCTCATGACTCGCTCGACCGCGCGATCGAGCCACGTCGCATCGGGGCTCGGCGGCTTGCGCACGAAGTGCGCGCAGATCATCGGCGTCAGCGTGAGCGACACCGCGGTCGAAACCGCGATCGCGAAGGCGAGCGTCACCGAAAATTCCCGGAAGATGCGGCCGACCAGCCCGGTCATGAACAGCAGCGGGATGAAGGCGGCGACCAGCGAGATGCTGATGGAGAGCACGGTGAATCCGATCTGCCGCGCGCCTTCGATGGCGGCGCGGAACGGGGACATGCCCTTTTCCAGATTGCGGAAGCAGTTCTCGATCATGACGATGGCGTCATCGACCACGAAACCGACCGACACCGCGAGCGCCATCAGCGACAAATTGTCGATGGAAAAGCCGGCGAGCCACATCATCGCGCAGGTGCCGGCGAGCGACAGCGGGACGGTGACGCCGGCGGCGACCGTGGTCGCGGCGCGCCGCAGGAAGACGAACACCACCAGCATGACCAGAATGACGGTGGCGATCAGCGTGAGCTGCATGTCGAACACACTCGCGCGAATGGTGCTGGTGCGGTCGGACATCACCGTGATGTCGATGCCCGGCGAGATCCAACGCTTGATCTCGGGCAAGAGCTGGTAGATGCGGTCGACGGTCTCGATCACATTGGCGGTCGACTGCTTGTTGATGACCAAGAGCACCGAAGGCTGACCGTTGAACCAGGCCGCGGTGCGGCTGTTGCGCACGCCGGACTCGATCGAGGCGACCGCCGAAAGCCGCACCACCGTTCCATTGGCATTGCGCACGACGATAGGATCGTAGTCGGGCGCGGCGCGCAGCTGATCATTGGTGGCGATGCTGATCGCTCGTTCGCCGCCGTCGAACATCCCGACCGGGCCGATCCCGTTGCTGTTGGCGATCGCCGTGCGCACGTCCTCCATGTTCAATCCCATCGAGGCGAGCGCGATCGGGTCGACGCGCACGCGGATCGCGGGTTGCTCGGCGCCGTTGACGCTGACCTCGGCGACGCCGTCGATCTGCGAGAGGCGCTGGGCGATCACGGTATCGGCGGCGTCGTAGAGTGCGCTCGGCGGAGCGGTGTTCGAGGTGAGCGCCAGGATCATGATCGGCGTCGCCGCCGGATTGACCTTCCGGAATGTCGGCCGCGACGGCAGGTCGCCGGGCAGATCGGTAAGCGCGGCGTTGATCGCCGCCTGCACGTCGCGCGCGGCGCCGTCGATGTTGCGGGCGAGATCGAACTGGACCGTGATCCGCGTCGCGCCCATGGAGTTGCGGGAGGTGAGCTCGGTCACGCCCGCGATTTCCGCGAGTCGGCGCTCGAGCGGCGCCGCCACGGTCGCCGCCATGGTTTCGGGATCGGCGCCCGGCCGACTGGCCGTGATGGCGATGGTCGGAAAGTCGACTGTCGGCATGCTGGCGACGGGCAGGAAGCGGTAGGCCACCGCCCCTACCAGAAACAGACCGATCGCGAGCAGCGTGGTGCCGACCGGCCGCCGGATGAACGCTTCGGAAAAGCTCGTGCCGCTCATCGCCTCACTCCGCCGGGTGCTGTGACGGCTCGGGCTGATCCGGCAAGTCGAGCTCCGGCTGCAGCGGCGCCGGCCGGCTCAGCCGCGTCTTCACGCGCTCCATCGCGAGATAGACGACCGGCGTGGTGTAGAGCGTGAGCAATTGGCTCAGCAGCAGCCCGCCGATAATGGTGATGCCGAGCGGGTTGCGCAGCTCCGAGCCGGTGCCCGACTCGAATGCGAGCGGAATGGCGCCAAACAAGGCCGCCAAGGTGGTCATCATGATCGGACGGAACCGCAACAGCGAAGCCTGGACGATCGACTCCCGCGGCGAGAGCCCCTGCTTGCGCTCGGCTTCGAGCGCGAAGTCGATCATCATGATCGCGTTCTTCTTCACGATGCCCATCAGCAGCACGATGCCGATCAGCGCCACCACCGAGAGGTCCTGCTTGTAGAGCATCAGCGCGAGCAAGGCGCCGACGCCGGCCGACGGCAGCGTCGAAAGGATGGTGAGCGGGTGGATGAAGCTTTCGTAGAGCACCCCGAGCACGATGTAGATCGTCACCGCGGCCGCAAGGATCAGCCAGGGCTCGCCGGCAAGCGATTTCGCGAATTCAGCGGCATCGCCGGAATAGCTGCCGATCACGGAGGTCGGCATCCCGATCTCGCGCTCGGCGTGCGAAATCGCCTCCACCGCGTCGCTGAGCGCGGCCTCGGGAGCGAGATTGAAGCTGATCGTCGTTGCCGGAAACTGCTCCTGATGGGCAATCACCAGCGGCGCGGTCGTGTGCTCGAAGCGCGCCACCGCGCTCAGCGGCACCATAGGGCTGCCCGAGACCGTCGGAATGACGGTGGGCGACGTCGAGGTCAATGACGTGGATTGGGCCACCGCCTGGACGCCCGAAGCGGGAACATAGAGCTTGGACAAGGACGTGGGATCGTTCTGGTACTCGGGCTTTGCTTCGAGGATCACGCGGTACTGGTTGGCCTGCCCGTAGATGGTCGAGATCTGGCGCTGCCCGAACGCGTCGCTCAACGTGTCGATAATGGTCTGCATGGAGACGCCGAGGCGCCCCGCGGTCTCGCGATCCACGTCGACCTGCAATCGGAAGCCGTCATTCTGCGCCTCCGAGGCGACGTCTTGGAGCACCGGCGACGATCGCAGCTTTTGCGCAAGCCGCGCCACCCACTCGTCGACCTCTTTCGCGTCGGTGCCGGTGAGCGTGTATTGATATTGCGCGCGGCTCAGCCGCGTCGAAATCTGGATGTCCTGCACCGGCCGAAAATAGACCACGACGCCGGGAACCGCGGCGACCGCCCGCTGCAGCCGTTCGATGACCGTGGTCACCGGTGTTTCGCGCTCGTCGCGCGAGCGCAGCGTGATGGCGAGCCGCCCGGCATTCGGCGTGGCGTTGATCGGCGTCACCCCGATGACGGACACGACGCCGGTCACGTCGGGATCCTTGCGGATCGCGCCCTCGACGGTTGCCTGCAGCCGCTTCATCTCGGTGAACGAGATCTCCTGCCCGCCTTCCATGACCGCGAAGATGAGGCCGGTGTCCTGCAGCGGCAGGAACCCCTTGGGAATGATGATGTAGAGCCAGATCGTCGCAATGAGCGTGGCGCCGGTCACGATGAGCGTCAGCGTCTCGTGGCGCAGCACCCAGTCCAGGCTGCGCCGGTAGAGCTCGACCGAGCCATCGACCGCGCGGTGAAATATCCGCGTGATGCCGGCGCTCGGGGAGTCCGCCGCCTTATGCCGCAGTAGCCGGCTGCACATCATCGGCGTCAACGTCAGCGAAACCACCGCCGAGGTCACCACCGCGATGGTCAGCGTCAGCGCGAATTCGCGGAACATGCGGCCGACCAGACCGGTCATGAACAGCAGGGGGATGAACACCGCGATCAGCGAGAACGTGAGCGAAATGATCGTGAAGCCGATCTCGCTCGCGCCGCGCAGCGCGGCCTGGAACGGGCCCTCGCCGTTCTCCATGTGGCGCACGATGTTCTCGATCATGACGATGGCATCGTCGACGACGAAGCCGGTGCCGATGGTCAGCGCCATCAGCGACAGATTGTCGAGCGAAAATCCGCAGAACCACATGACGCCGAAGGTGGCGATGATCGACAGCGGCAGCGCGACGCCGGCGATGATGGTGGCGCGGATGGTGCGCAGGAAAACGAGCACGACGGTGATCACCAGCGCCACGCTCAGGATCAGCGTGAATTGCACGTCGCGCACCGATGCGCGGATGCTGGCGGTGGCGTCGTGCACGATCGTGAGCGTCGCGCCGACCGGCATCGCGCGCTGCAGCTTCGGCAGCTCGTTCTTGATGCGCTGCACCGTCTCGATCACGTTGGCGCCGGGCTGGCGCTGGATATCGACAACGATAGCCGGCATGCCCTGGTGGAAGCCGGCGACCTTGGTGTTCTCGAGGCCGTCGACGACGTCGGCGACATCCCTGAGCCGGACCGGCGCGCCGTTGCGGTACGTGACGATGATGTCGCGATAGGCCGCAGCCACGGTGATCTGGTCGTTGGCGGCGATGGTGTAGGACTGATGCGCGCCGTCGAGCGAGCCTTTCGGACCGGCGACGTTGGCCGCGAGAATCACGTTGCGCAGGTCCTCGAGCGCAATGCCGTAATTGGCAAGACGCGAGAGGTCCGCCTGAACGCGGATCGCCGGCCGGATGTTGCCCTGCACCGTCACGCGGCCCACGCCGGTCAGCTCGCTCAGCCGCTGCGCGAGCAGGGTATCGGCGATGTCGCTGAGCGCGCGCAGCGAGATCGTGTCCGAGGTAATCGCCAGCGTCACCATCGGCGCATCGGCGGGATTGACCTTGGAATAAACCGGCGGGTACGGAAGATTTCTCGGCAGCGTCGACCCGGACGCATTGATCGCAGCCTGCACGTCCTGCGCGGCGGCGTCGATGTCGCGGTTGAGGTCGAACTGCAACGTGATCTGGCTCACCCCGAACGAGCTGGACGACGTCATGAGCTGGAGCGCGGGAATCTGCCCGAAATTTCGCTCGAGCGGTGCCGTCACCAGCGATGCCATCACATCGGGGCTTGCGCCGGGAAGCTGCGTCGTCACCTGGATGGTGGGAAAATCGACCTGCGGCAGCGACGAGACCGGTAGCCAGAGATAGCCGAGCAAGCCGCCGAGCATGACCGCGACGCCGAGCAGCGAGGTTGCGATCGGGCGGTGGATGAACGGCGACGATACGCTCATGGGTTGGCTGTGCGCGGCAGATCCGCGCTCGAGCTACGCCTTCCTTTCTCGCCTCCGCGCGTGCCGCGCGTTCCGTCCGGGCGTGGCCGCGCCTCGGGCGCAAGCGGGCCCGCATCTCCCGCGTCCGATACTGCTACCTGCGTGCCCTCGGTGAGACGGGCAAAGCCGGTCGTGACGACGCGCTCGCCCGCCTGCAAGCCGGTGGCGACCACCGCGCGCACGTCGTCCTGCTGCGTCAGCGTCACACGCCGCACCGTGACGGTATTTCCCTCCTTGAGCACGTAGACGAACGGCCCGTTGGGGCCGCGTTGGATGGCGGCGGTCGGTACCACCACGACCTGCCGCAATGTATCGATCAGCACCTGAACGTTGACGAACTGGCCCGGCCAGAGCTGAAGGTTATCGTTGGGAAATTCCGCCTTTAGCTTCACGGTCCCGGTGGTTTGGTCGACTTGGTTATCGATCACCATCACCTTGCCCTTGTCGAGCGCGCTCTTGCCATCGGCGGTCAAGGCGTCGACGGGAAGCTTGCCGTCGGCCATGCCTCTGGTGAGATCCGGGAGGTTCTGCTGCGCCAGGCTGAAGAAGACCGAGATTGGCCGCAGCTGCGTGAGGATGACGATGCCGTTCGCTTCCGCCCCGCGCACGAGATTGCCCACATCGACGAGACGAATGCCGGTGCGGCCGGCGATCGGCGCGACGATGTCGGTATAGGACAGGATGGCGCGCGCGTTGTCGATCGCGGCTTGGTCGAGTTTGATCTGCGCCTCGAGTTGGGCGACCAGCGCCCTCTGGGTATCGAGTTGCTGCTTGTTGACTGCGTTGGTCGCCGCAAGACGCGTGTAGCGGTCCAGGTCGAGCCTCGCGTTAGCGAGCTGCGCTTCGTCCTGTGCTTTCTTGGCGACGGTCTGGTCGTAGGCGGCCTGGTAAGTGGTGGGATCGATCTTGGCGACGACGTATCCCTTCGGAACTTCCTGCCCTTCCGTGAAATATATGTCGACGATTTTGCCGTCGACCTGGGAGCGAACCGTCACGGTGTTGAGCGCTTTGGCGGTGCCCACCCCGTCGAGATAGACCGGCACATCGGCCACGCGCGCGGCAGCGACGAGAACGGGAATGGGATCGCTCGCGGCCGGCCCGCCTCGGCGACCGCCCTTCGATACCGCCGCCAGCGTCTGCTGCCAGTGCGGCATGTAATAGACACCGACGACCGCCGCGATGACTACGGCAGCGATCATGAGGACGGTGATGCGCCGTTTGAGCGTCATTGCATCACGTTACCAGCTGCGACCCCCGGCGGCATCCAACCGCCGCCGAGCGCCTGGAAAAGACCCAACACCGCCTGCAAACGCGCAAGACGCGCAAGCGAGTAATTGTCTTCTGCAGTGAACAGAGTCTGCTGCGTCTGCAGCACGGTGACGAGATCGACCGTGCCTTCCCGTAGTCTCGCCTCCGCGAGCTGGAACGCTTCGCGCGAACTGTTGAGGACGAGCAGCTGCAGACGCTCGCGTTCGAGTGAGTCAGCGACGGCGATGAGCGCAATCTCCACGTCGCCGAAGCCGGAGAGGATGGTCTGGCAATACACCTTGACCAACTCGAATTGCCTGCCTTGCGCCAATTCCAGCTGTCCCTCCAACCGGAAACCGTCGAGCAGCGGCTGCGTGACGTTGAGGGCGATGTTGTAGAAAGCACTTTGCGGGGTGAACAACAGCTTGAGCACGTTGCTTTCGTAACCGCCTTGGCCGGTCAGCGAAATGCTCGGGAAGAACGCGGCCCGCGCCTGCTCCACGCTGGCGTCGGCCGACGCGAGGTTGGCCTCGGCGGCGCGAATGTCGGGACGCTGGAACAAGAGTTCCGAGGGCAGGCCCGGGGTCACGCGCGGGATCGTCAGCTGATAGATGTTGCCGCCTTTGATGACGACTTCGACCGGCGGCTTGCCGATCAGCACGGCAAGAACGGCAATGTTCTGGCGCACCGCCTGGTCGAAAAGCGGGATGTTGGCGCGCACCTGGAAGACCAGGCTTTCTTGCTGTGCGACATCGAGCTGTGACGCGGTACCGGCCTCGAACCGCTGCTTGATCAAATTGAGGATTCGGTTGGCCGCGTTGAAATTCCCCTGCGCGATCCGCAGCCGATCCTGTGCCGAGAGCACCTGGAAATACGTGTTGCCGACCGCCGCGATGGTGGAGAGAACAACGACCTCCTTGTTGAACCGGCTGGCGACGGCCGTTTCCTGCGCGGCGCGCGAAGCAGCGCGGTTCTTGCCCCAGAAATCGATTTCATAGCTGGCGTTCAGCGCGGCATGGAAAAGGTTGCGCTCGGGCCCGCCGGGGTTCTTGAAACGCTCTGCAAAGCCAACGAAGTCGACCACTGGCAATAGCGGCGCGCCGATGATTTTGGCCTGCGCGTCGGCCTGCAGGATGCGGCCGATGGCTGCGCCGATATCAAAATTGGCGATCTGTGCTTCCTCGATCAGGTTGGTGAGCTCGCGCGAACGAAATCCCCGCCACCAATCCAGTGCTGGCGGCGCGGATTCGCCTTGCCCCGCGCCATATTTGGGCGGGATCTCGGCCGCGAGCTCCGGCCGCTCGGAGCTGAAGATGCACCCGGACAGCATTTGCACGAGACATAATCCCATAAAGGCGACAAAGACGGGGCGAAGGCCCCTGGCGTCGATCGCCGGAGCCCGCGTGCGCCACCCGTCGAACATGGGACCGACTTTCAACGCTACGGCCACCCGTGAAAACGGGGCATTAGCGTTAACGCAACGCACGCCTTCCCCAACCGCCTGCTAGCCAACGGACCATACTATCAGCCCCTCCCGGGTCGACCACTTAATAAAAAGACATGTTCGGCTTGGGGCAGCACTGAAAAGCTCCCCTAGCGCGCGGTTTGGGCTTTCAACCGGCTGATTTGAAACAGGTATTTACAATGCGGTCGGTTCGTTGCCACTCGGTTTTGGGCCAAATGGAGGCTAAGCCGCGACGTGGGTCTTCGCTCCGTTGGTGGCGGCGAGATACCAGTCGAGAATCTCCGCGCCGTTCCAGTGCAGCACGCCCGGGAAGCGCCGCGCGTGATCGTAGATTGCTTCCAGGTATTTGATGCGGTGCGGTTGGCCGCTGATATACGGGTGGATCGCCAGCGCCATGATCTTGGCGCGACTCTTTCCCTCGGCGTAGAGGCGGTCGAACTGATCGATCGCGCGCCGGGCGAGATATTCGCTTTCGTGGTGTTGCACGATCATCATGCCGATGTCGTTGATCTCGACCGTGTAGGGCAGCGTGACGAGCGGACCGTTGGCGGTACGGATGATCGTCGGCTCATCATCGTAGACCCAATCCCCGATGTATTTCACGCCGGCGCTGACCAGAAGCTCCGGTGTTTCCAGCGTCTGCGTCAGGCCCGGTCCGAGCCACCCGAGCGGGCGCTTGCCGGTAAAGCGTTCGAGGATGTCCATGGAGCGATTGATCATCGCCGCCTGGTCCTCCACCTTGTGGATGGGCATTTGGTCGTAGGCGTGGCCCATGAATTCCCAACGCAGGCGCTTGGCTTCCTCGGCAACGCGAGCGTAGTCCTCGCAGGTACGCGCGTTGATGGCGAGGGTCGGCCTCACGCCGAGCCGCTCGTAAAGCTCGAAGAAGCGCCAGGCGCCGACCCGCATGCCGTATTCATGCCAGCTCCAGTGCGGCACGTCGGGCAGGAGCGGCGCGCCGGTCGGCGCAGGAAGGACCTGACGCGGCATCGGCCGCCCGATGTCCCACACTTCATAGTTGACGATGGTCCAGAACACGAGCTGCGCATCGCCGGGGAGTTTGAGCGGCGGCCGGTCGACGATCGCCGAGAAATCGCAACGCTCCCGGGGCAGCATGGGGGTGGTCGTCATCGGGGTGGACGCTCCTTTGTATTCTCGGACCATGATAGGGCGCGGCGCCGCCACGATCCACCACGCACCGGCTTGCTTTGCGGTGCGACATCGTCGCGGCCCGCCGCCGCGCGGGCAACAAGGTATGCTGCAGAGCGTAGATTGGAAGAGCGAATGAACCTGAGCAAGGTGCCGGCCGCTTCGGCGGATCATACATCGCGCTGGCCTGACGCATGCGCGCAGATGTCGGCTCGGGCGACCTCCTGGCTTGCCGGCGTCGGCCGCTCGGAGGCCGTTCCGCTCGTGCTCACGATTGCGATCTTCGTGCTCGCCTTCCTGCTGCCGGCCTGGCCTTGGCTTTCCGGCAAGGTGACGATCCCGTGGGACGCGAAATCGCAGTTTTTTCCGCAGGTGCAATTTCTAGCGAGCTCGCTTGCGCGCGGTGAATGGCCGTGGTGGTCGCCGAACGTCTTCGCCGGCTGGTCGGAGATTTCCGATCCGCAGTCGCTCTTGTTCTCACCGCTGCACGTGCTGCTGGCCGCCTCCAATGCCGCGATCAGTCTGCACGCCTTCGATGCCGTGACCTTCGCGTATTTGTTCCTCGGTGCCGTCGGAATCATTCTGTTCTTCCACGACCGAGGCTGGCACGCGGGCGGGGCACTCGTCGCCGCCATGGCCTTTGCGCTCGGCGGCTCTGCCAGTGCGCGTATTCAGCATACCGGCCAAATCATCAGCCTCGCATATCTACCGCTTGCCCTCTGGCTTCTCTCTCGCGCGCTCGAGCGCTCGTCGTGGCGGGCGGGTCTGGCCGCGGGCGCGGTTGGCGGACTGATGGCGATCGGACGCGATCAGGTCGCGCTGGTGTCGCTCTATGTGCTCGCGGGGTTCGTGCTGGCGCATTGGCTCGCGGGCGAACGGCCACTCGCCCGCGTGCGTGCGAGCATCAAGCCGGTCTTCGCGGTCGCGGTGAGCGCCTCGATCATCGCCGCCGTGCCGATCGTGATGACCACGCTGCTGGCGGCTCGCTCGAACCGCCCCGAGATCAGCTTCGCGTCGGCCGCCGCCGGCTCGATCCACCCCGTGCATCTCTTGCAATTCGCTTTTGCCGATCTCTTCGGCGCGATGAACCCGGACATCGAATATTGGGCGCCGCAAAGCCCGATCTGGGATGCCGCGTGGGGATGGCCGGGCCTCTACCTCTCCCAGAATATGGGCCTCCTTTACGCCGGTGCGCTGACCTTCCTCGCCGTGGGGTCGTTCGGCCTCATTCGCGGCATCGCTTGGGCGCGCGAGATCCGATTCTTCACCATTGCCGCAGTACTGGTGCTGCTCTACGCGCTCGGCGCCTATACGCCAGCCTTCCATCTGATCTACGACCTGCTGCCTGCCGTGGCGCTCTACCGCCGTCCGGCCGATGCCACCTTCGTGCTGGTCGCGCTGGTCGCGGTGATTGCCGGCTATCTCATCCATCGCTGGCTCATCGGCACGGTACCGCCGGCAACGCGCCTGCAGCGCGCCTTCGAGATCGCCTGTCCGATCGTGCTCACCGTCGGCGCGCTGGCACTGGCCCGCTCAGTGGTCGGCATCGGCCCGGCCGTCGTCCCTGTCATAACCGCGGTCGTCTTCACGGCGGCGGCGATTGCAGTTCTTCTGCTGGCGCGCGGGATCGAAGCGCGCTGGCCGGTTGCTGCCGCGGCTCTCATCGCCGCGTTCATGGCGCTCGACCTGGCCTGGAACAACGCGCCACATGTTTCGACCGCGCTCCCGCCCGAGCGATTCGAGGCGCTGCGCCCGAACACCAACGACGAGACGGTACGGCTCCTCAAGGCGCGCCTCGCGGACGCCGCGGCGCCGGACCGCCGTGACCGGGTGGAGCTCATCGGCATCGCGTATCACTGGCCGAACCTCTCGCTCGCCCAAGGCTTCGATCACGTGTTCGGGCACAATCCGCTGCGGCTGCATTGGTTTCGCGAAGCAACGCACGTCGGCGACACGGTGGCGGTCCCGAGCCAGCGCGTGTTTTCGCCGCTTTATCCGTCCTACCGCTCGGCCTTCGCCGACCTGCTGGGGGTCCGCTTCATCGCCACTGGCGTGCCGGTGGAAGAGATCGACTCCTCGCTCAAGCCCGGCGATCTCAACTTCGTCGCACGTACCAGGGATGCTTACGTGTACGAGAATCCGCGCGCGCTGCCGCGGGTAATGCTTTTGACGGATTGGCGGCTTGCCGACTTTGACGAGCTCTTGCGCAGCGGTTGGCCTCCGGTCGATCCGCGCCGCACCGTGCTGCTTGCGAAGCGGCCGAGTGATCTCTCGCTTGGCGCCGCCGCCGCCGCCCGTGGCAGCGCGCGCTTGCTGCGCTATGCGAATAGCGAGGTGATAGTCGCGGTCGAGGCACCGGCCGGCGGCATCGTCCTGCTCAACGACGTCTGGCAGCCTTGGTGGCGCGCGAGCGTCGATGGAGCCGATGCTGAAATCCTCAAGGCCAATGTGATCTTTCGCGCCGTGGTTTGCCCCCCGGGGCGGCACGTGATCCGTTTCAGCTTCCATCCCTTCGCCGGCGCTTTGGCGGAGATCATGGGGAAGCTAACGCATAACGCGAAGCCGTAGGGTGGACATTGCGCCCACATCTCGGTCCTCGACCCCTGCGGGCGCAATGCCCACGCGTGCAATCTTACGTTTACCGTGTGGGCAAATCGTCAGCGCGACCTGCGCAAGCATTGTGACCACGGCGACGATTTTGCCCACCCCACGCCCTGGACCCCTCCTCCGCAGATCGCATAAAGTCGCAGCCCGCCCGCGCATTTGCGCATTTCGCGACGTGACGACCGCCCATGACGATATTGTATCGCGTTGCATCGCTCATTGCCTTGTTATGGCTGGTCCCTGCGGCACCGTGCATGGCGCAGGATTATCCGTCTCGCCCCGTCAAGATGATCGTGCCGTTCGGCGCCGGCGGGCCGACCGACATCTTTACGCGCTTGCTCGCAGAGGAGCTGCGCAAATCGCTCAAGGAGCCGTTCGTGATGGAGAACCGGCCGGGCGCCGGAACCATCATCGGCACCGACGCGGCGGCAAAATCTCCGCCGGACGGCTACACGCTGTTGATGATCTCCGCGACGCAGACGACGACCGAAACGCTCGTCCCAAACAAGCCGTTCAAGCTGCTGCGCGATTTCGTACCGGTTGCGGCCCTGCTCAATTCCGAACTGGTCATGGTCGTACACCCCTCGGTGCCAGTGAACACGGTCAAGGAGTTCATCGTGCTCGCCAAGTCGAAGTCCGGCGCGCTCAATTATGCCTCCTCCGGCGTCGGCTCGAACTATCACATGGCGGGCGAGCTGTTTAAGAACCTGACCGGCACCGATATCCTGCACGTGCCCTACAAGGGCAGCTCCGGCGCGCGCAACGACATCATCAGCGGCCAGATCGAGATGATGTTCGACTCGGTGCCCAGCATGGCTCCGATGATCCACGCCGGGCGGGTCAAGGCGCTCGGGACGACCGGCAAGGTGCGCTCGGCCATTCTGCCCGATGTGCCGACGCTGTCGGAGGCGGGGGTGCCCGGTTACGAGGCGACGATTTGGATCGGCGTCATGGTGCCTGCGGGAACGCCGCAGCCGATCGTCACCTTGCTCAACACCGAGATCAACAAGATCCTCGCGCGCCCCGATGTGAAGGAGGCGTGGGAGAAGCAGGGTGCGGCTCCGATGATCATGAAGCCCGAAGAATTCGGAGTTTACGTGCAGTCCGAGATCGACAAGTGGGCCAAAGTCATCAAAGCCAACAACATAAAGCCTGAATGAAGCGGGTTCAGTTTGGGCTTGGGGCGATGCGGTCCGCCGATTCCCAAACACGCGGAATCGCCGGTATTGGCAAAGTCGGCGGTGAGCCTGACGAGGAGTCCACGATGAACAAACCCGTTTCACCTGCCACCGTTACTCGCGGCGAGGAGCACTGGACGAATAAAGGCGGCGATGTCCGCCTGTTTCTGTGGAACAAGCATGGTGGCGATCCCTCCGGGCCTTCCGGGAGAATCCTGTTCGTGCACGGCTCGTCCATGGCTTCGCAGCCGACCTTCGATCTGCAAGTGCCGGGGCGCGCCGATGCCTCGGCAATGGATTTCTTCGCCGCGCGCGGCTACGACACATGGTGCGTCGACATGGAGGGTTATGGACGCTCCACCAAGACCCGCGACAATAACGCGCCGATCGCCTACGGCGCCGACGACTGCTTCGCGGCCGCGACTTACATCCACAAGCTGCGCGGCCAGCGCCCATTGCTCGTGTACGGAATTTCGTCGGGCGCCTTGCGCGCGGCCTTGTTCACGCAGCGCCACCCGGACATGGTCGCGCGGCTCGCGCTCGATGCGATGGTGTGGACCGGTGAAGGTTCTCCGACGCTTGCCGAGCGCAGCAAACGGCTCCCCGAATTTCGCGCCAAGAATCGGCGCCCGATCGATCGCAAATTCGTGCGCTCCATTTTCGAGCGCGACCATCCCGGCACCGCCGACGACGTGGTCATCGAGGCGTTTGCCGATGCCATCCTCGCGCTCGACGACTCGGTGCCGACCGGCACCTATGTCGACATGTGCGCCAACCTGCCGGTCTGCGATCCGACAAAGATCCCGGTGCCCACGCTCATCATGCGCGGCGAATACGACGGCATCGCGAGCTTCGCCGACCTCCTGAAGTTCTTCGAATTGTTGCCCAATCCCGACAAGCACTTCGCGGTGATGCCGGGCATCGCGCATGCCTCCTTCCACCAGAAGAACTACGCCATCTGCTACCACATCCTGGAAAGCTTCTTCTCGCAGCCCGAGCCGATCTATCGCGGCGGGCATTGACCGGCGCCACATCGTTTCCATCGTTCCGCCATCCTGTGGGCGCAGCATCGGTTGCGGACGGGACGGGACGGGGATCAACCATGAGCTTAGGGCCTGCATGCGGGCGCTTTGGCGCGCGCCTTTCCGCAGTTGCGGCGCTGGCGCTGCTTTGTGGCTGCATTGGCAACCGTGATGTGCCGGCGGCGGAGCCGAGCTTCTATCGCAGCCTCGCGACCAAGGACGCGGAGGTCGACGCGAGTATGGCGGCGTCCATGATCTCCGGCTATCGCACCAACAACGGGCTCACGCCCGTCACCATCGATCCCGAGCTGATGAAGCTCGCCGAGGCGCAGGCGCAGGCCATGGCGAGCCGCGACACGCTCAGCCACGACGTCGCGCGCAGCTTCCGTGACCGGCTCAAAGGAGGCGGCTACCGCGCCCGCACCGCGGCGGAGAACGTCGGCGCCGGCTACCACACGCTCGCACAGGCCTTCTCCGGGTGGCGCGACTCGCCGTCCCACCGCGACAACATGCTGCTCAAGGGCGCGACGCGCATGGGCATCGCCGCGGCCTATTCGCCAAAATCGAAATACAAGGTGTTTTGGGCGTTGATCCTGGCGGAGCCGGATGAACGGCGAAGCTAGGGCGCCTCATCGCGTGCGCACCGCCCGCTTTAGGCTGTCAAGTCGAACAGCGCGGCCCCGAACATCCCGCGCGCCTCGCCGATGAGGGGCTCGACCGCCGCCGCGAAGGCGTCGTGCTCGGCGGATGTGAGCGCAACGATCTCGCAGCCCTGCGCCTCGATCGCTTTGCGCGCCTCTTTTTCCTCTTGCACGTGCAGCTCGCGCTGAAACGCGATTGCGTCGGTTATGGCATTTCGCATGGCACGCTGAACATCAGCGGGCCAGGAGTCGAAGGCCGGGCGGTGCAGGAAGATCGGCCGCGAGATGTAGAAATGGTTGCTCAGGGTGTGGAAGCGGTGGAACTTGTGCACGCCGTAGGTCACCGTGTTGGACAGCGGGTTCTCCTGCGCGTCGATGGTGCCGGCGGAGATCATCGCGATCGCCTGGGTGAGATCCATGGGTATGGGCACCGCACCCAGCAATTCGAAGGTGCGTGCCTGCACCTTGCTCGGCAGGACGCGGATTCGCATCCCCGCGAGATCCGCGGGCGTGCGCACCTCGCGCATGCGGTTCGAGATGTGCCGAAAGCCGTTCTCGAACCAGCCGAGAACACGGAAGTTCACGCGCTCCTCGATGTTGCGGGCGAGAACGTCGCCCAGCGCGCCGTCCATCGCCGCACGCGCGGACCGTGTATCGGCAAACAGGAACGGCAGATCGACGATGCCGAGCTCCGGCACTCGATCGGTGAGATAACTCGAGGATTGGTAGCCGAGCGTTAGAAGACCATGCTCGACCAACCAGAGAATGTCCTCGGCGCGGTAGCCGAGGTCCATGATGTTCCAGACATACTTGACCTCGATGCGGCCGCCGAATTCGGCCGCCAACCGGTCGCCGATGCGCTTGAGCGCGCGGCTGAAGCCGGTGGTTGGAGGACCGTAACCGCCCATGCGTATGTGGATCGGGTCGGGCATGCGTCGTCTCGGTGGAGGGTCCAGTGTCAGGACGTCGGTTGGCTCGCCGCGACCGCGATCCCCGATGCGGCCAGGCCGACACCGATCGCCAGCAGGATGCCGGCGACGCCGGTGGCGGCGGCGAGCAGGCCGGCAAGCGCGGGAAACACGATCTGTCCGATGCGGTTGCCGGTCATTCGCAGCGTCAACGCGGTGCCGCAGACTTCAGGCGGCGCGATATACATGACGCCGGAAAGCGTCAGGGTCGAGGCGATGCCCATGACGAATCCCAAGCAGATGAGAACCGCGTACATCGCCGGCAGCGAGAGCGGCAACGCCAGGATCAGAAATCCCGCGGCGCTGCCGAGCATGCTTGTCAAGGTGAGCGGCCTGCGGCCGATGGCAAAGATCAGCCTGGCGTAGAAGGCGCGCGAGACCAGCGAAGCCACCGAGCGCACGGTCAACAAGAGACCGATGTGATCGGAAGCGATGTGGCGTTCGGCGCCGAGCGCCGGAAGATAGATCACCAGCAGATCCAAGGCGGTGATGGTCACCACGCTCGAGATCATGACGGCGGCAAAGCCGCGCAGCGCGAGCAGCTGACGGATGGGAATAAAATCGCCGCCATCGTGATGCTGCGCCTTCACCGCGGCGGGCCGGATCAACGCCGCGACGATGACGCTCGCGCCGGCGACGGCAAGGCCGATGGCGAACAGCAGGCCCGTCGGCGGCAGCGCCGCCGCGCCGCCAAGCCAGCCCACCACGAAGGGGCCGAGTCCCTGTCCAATCGAGGCGGCCACCATGTAGTAGCCGAGCGCGGTTTCCCGGCTGCGCTTGCCTCCGGAGCGCGCCGCCAGCATCTGATGGCCGGCCATGCAGAACATGTGGCCGAAGCCCAAGAGCACGGAAAAGCCGAGGAGATGCATCGCGGACCGCGGCCAAGCCCAAAAACCGATGCAGGCGGTGAACACGAGCGCCGAGCCCAGCCAGATCGCGCGTGCATCGTTGCCGCGGTCGATCCAGCGCCCCACCTGCAGGGCCGTGAAGACCGGGATAATGGCAAAGCCGGTGGCGATGATGCCGAGCCAGATGACGGGAAGGCCGAGTTCGATGGCCCGGTAGGACGTCGTGATGCGGATGACGAGGATCAGCGTCTGGAGGAGCGTGACGTGAGCCAGGAACGGGATGAACAGCCGGTAATCGATGTCGCCCTCGGGAGGGACGCGCGCGCTCGGCTCCTCAGTCATCGACGCATCGTGTCTCGTGCTCGAGCCGGACTGGCCTAAAGCGCCGGTGGCGCGCCGACTCCTTTACCGGCGTGCGCGCGCGAGGCAAAGCCCTGCTGCTGCGCTTTTTGTGCGTAGGTCGACTCTCGAAACGAGTCGAAACGCGGCAAGCATGGTTTACGAAGGCTTAAGACATCGTGCTTTGGGCAACTCGCGGCCGCCAATTGGTCCCCGCGAGGTCAACTTTTTTCCTTATTTATCAATTCAACTTCTGGCGTTCGGGGATTACTCCGGGGTGGGGATCACTCGGTTTCGTCTAGCTCGGAAAGCGTGGGCGTTGACGCCGTTGTCGCCCTGGGGAGGGCTGTGCGCGCGCCGATTCCAGCAAGACGTCTCCGCCCGGAGTGATCGGCAGGGGGGAGCTTCGCTTTGGCGGGACAGTTCGTCGCTGTGACGCGACATTCGCGTGCCGTTGTACCGGCGCGCCGGATTCCCATAAGACCGCCTCCATCGCCGCGCCGGCCAGCGGTCGCACCGACGCCGCACCGACCGGCGATGACGCTGACGTTGCGCCGGCGGGTGATCGAACGGGCGTTGCGCCAGCCCGCCACGGCGTTGAGCGTGATCGTGTCGCGGGGCGTGTTCGCGCTCAAGATCGCGGCCGGCGCCTTGCTCGCAGCGATGGTGGCGTTGGCCATCATGAATTACCAAGATCCCGAGCCTTCCGTCTCCGGGCTCGAATCCGCCAACAATGAGACCATCGTTTATCGGCGCGCGCCGCCGCCTTCCGCGCGCCTGCAAGGCAGCGATGCTGCCGACCACGGGGAGGAAGCTGGATCGTCTTATCCGCGTGCGGTTCAAACGATCCGCTTCGTCAACCCCGAGCCACCTCTATCCATTGCCGCTGCGGCACGCGAAGCGATCAAGCGCGTGCTGATCAAGGTGGGTGCTTTCGTTGCATTCCCATCGCGAGAATCGGCGGAGCCGGAAAGCACCGAGATACGCCGCAAACGCGGCACCGTGGTCCTCGATGAAATCGACGATTACCTGTGGGAGGTCTATCAGCGCGCGCCCATCAAGAAGGACTCGAGCGGCGATTTCACCTGGAAGGATCCGACCGCCGCCAAGCGAATGGGTCTATCGCTGCAGGATTACGTGATCGGCGGCATGGATCCGGGCTTCCGGGAACAACTCTACAAAGCGGGACGCGCAATGGACGCCGACGGCATCAACTGGTCGATGCTCAGTGCATTCCGAGACGACTATCGCCAACGCCTCGCCGCGGGCTTCAAGGCGCGTGGCGGCAACTCCCTGCACGGCGGCAGCCGCAGAACTGGCGGCTATGGCCACGGCCGCGCGATCGACGTTACCGCTGGGGAGGGAACCAATCCAGAAGAAGTCTGGAAATGGATCGACGCCCATGGTGCGAAATACGCGCTTGCCCGCCCGATGCCGGGCATAGACCCGGCGCACGTCCAGCAGCGCGGGGAATCGAGCAAGGTGGCATCGATATTCCGCAAGAAACGGGTCGCCGACGGCGGCAGGCGACAAAGACACAAAGCCAAGGTCAAAGTCGCCAGCGCGCGATAATGGCCGCGAAGGTTGACCGCCCCCCGGCGTCTAGACCTCACCGAACTGCCGGCGCGACGACCTCAGACCTGCTTGCCCGGAATCTTCCTGTCGCTCTTTGGCGCCTGCGGCGCCTTTGGTAGTGCGACCGTGGGCACGCCGTTCCTGAAACTCGTCTTGCTGCCGCGCAGGCGATGCGATGTGGCTCTGGTGGGATGGGAACGCCCAATAGACCTCCTGGCATGGCCTCGCTAGCTTGCGCTGCGATGTACGCACCCCCGGTCCTTCCGCCCGCGCGCGAGTACGCCGCGCTCTACCGCTCGTTCCGCTGGCAGATTCCGGCGCGCTACAATATTGGCGTCGACGTCTGCGACCGCTGGGCAGAGGTCGATGCGGCGCGTACTGCGATTTTCAACGTGCGGGCCGATGGCAAAGTTGAAGAAGTGAATTACCGCGGGCTGCGTGACGCCTCGAACCGGCTCGCCAACGCGCTCGCGGCCCGCGGCATTGGGCGCGGCGATCGGATCGCGATCCTGTTGCCGCAGGGGCCGGCCGTCGCAGTGAGCCACATCGCCATCTACAAGCTCGGCGCCATCGCGTTGCCGCTGGCTATGTTGTTCGGGGTGGAGGCGATCTCTTATCGGCTGCGGGATTCCGGTGCCCGGGCGCTCATCACTTGTGCGCAGGGGCTGTCCAAGCTCGCGGTCGTCCGCGAGGTCGCGCCCGATCTCGAATTCGTTTGCTCGATCGACGGAGCGGCGGATTGCGCCGAGGATTTCAACGGGATGCTGGCGCGTGCCGCCTCGGACTTCACCGCGGTTTCTACAACCCCCGATGACCCAGCGCTGATGGTCTATACGTCCGGCACCACCGGGCCGCCGAAAGGCGCGCTGCATGCCCACCGTGTCCTGCTCGGTCATCTCCCCGGTATCGAGATTCCGCACGAATTTCTGCCGCAGCCGGGCGACCGGTTCTGGACGCCGGCAGACTGGGCCTGGGCAGGCGGGCTGCTCAACGTCTTGCTGCCAGGCTTGCATTACGGCGTGCCGGTCGTGGCGCAAAAATTCGAGAAGTTCGATCCGGAGGCGGCCTTCGCCTTGATGGCCAAAATGGACGTACGCAACGCGTTCATCCCGCCGACGGCGCTGCGCATGTTGCGCTCGGCGCCGCGGCCAAAGGCGAGCATCAAGCTGCGCTCGGTCGGCTCGGGTGGCGAGGCGCTCGGCGCCGAGACCTACGAATGGGGCAAAGCGGCGCTCGGCATCGCCATCAACGAGTTCTACGGCCAGACCGAATGCAATCTGGTGCTTGCGTCCTGCGCGGCGATCGATGTCTCGCGGCCCGGTGCCATCGGCAAACCGGTGCCCGGGCACAACGTCGCGGTGATCCGTCCGGACGGCTCGCAATGCTCACCCGGTGAACTCGGCCAGATTGCGATCAAGCGGCCCGACCCGGTGATGTTCTTGCGATATTGGGGCAAGCCCGACGCCACGTGCGAAAAATTCGTCGGCGAGTGGATGACGACCGGCGACCAGGGCATCACCGACGCCGACGGCTATTTCCAGTTCGTCGGCCGCGACGACGATGTCATCACCTCGTCGGGCTACCGCATTGGTCCGACCGAGATCGAGGATTGCCTGATCCGGCATCCTGCGGTGGCGCTGGCGGCGGTGGTGGGAAAGCCCGATGCGCTGCGCACCGAGATCGTGAAGGCGTTCATCGTGCTGAAATCAGGGCACGCTCCCTCCGACGTGCTCGCCGCCGACATCCAAGGCTTCGTGAAGACGCGTCTCTCCGCCCACGAATATCCGCGCGAGGTCGCCTTCATCGACGAGATGCCGATGACGACCACGGGCAAGGTGATCCGCAGATTGCTGCGGCAGCGGGCGTGAGTTGGTAGCGACCTGCTCAGGTCGACGCCTAGGCCGCCTTCTGGTTGTGCGCGCCGTCGAAGGCGGGTGCGACGCTCTCCATGAAGCGCGCCATCTCGTCCTTGACCTGCTGGTGCGGCTTGAGGCCGACGTTGAAGTATAGAATCACCTCCGAAAATCCGGCCGCCTCAACCTTCTTCAGCGTGTCGATGATCCGCTGCGGCGAGCCCAGCAGCACCGAATTCTCGGTGAGGTCTTCCGGTTTGACCTTCTGCAAGCGCGCGACCATGTCGACGAAATAGCGATAGCTCGGCGGGGCGGTTTTCGGATCACCGGGCAGCGCGGGGATCACGCATTCGCGGTAATAACGGATCTGGCGTGCGCGTTGCGCGTCCTCTTGCGCCCTGTTGTCGGCGAAATGGGTGAAATAGCTGCACATCAGGCGGCCTGGCTTATTGCCGTATTTGGCGCAGCTCTCGTGATAGAGATCGGCGACCTGCTGCAGGCCGCCAAAGCTCATGGCAGCGGCGAAGGGAGCGACGATCAGGCCGCAATCGAGCCGCGCCGCCAATTCGATCGACGGCTTCGAGAAGGAACCCACATAGGACGGGATCGGCTTCTGCACCGGCTTGGGCGTGATGCGCACGTCGTCGAAAGAGTAGTGCTTGCCGTGGTGCGAGATGCGATCGTCCGCCGCCCACAGCTTGCGCACGACCTCGAGGCCTTCGTCGAAAATGCTCTGATTGTCCGCGAACGACACATGGAAGGGTTGGTATTCGCGTGCGTCGTAGCCGCGGCCGGTCGCAAAATCCACGCGCCCGTTGCTGAGCAGATCGAGCGTGGCCCATTGCTCGGCGACGCGGATCGGGTGATGCAGCGGCAGCACCGTCACCGCGGGTGCGAGCCGGATGCGCTTCGTTCGCGCGGCAATATAGGCGAGCACCAGATCCGGGCAGGACAGCACGCCCAGCGAGTTGAAATGGTGCTCGCCGATCCACGCCGAATGCATGCCGAGCTTGTCGGCATAGAGCGCCTCCTCCGCGATGTCGGCGACGAACTGGTTCGCGGTCCGCGTGTTGTTCTCGTAGTGATTGTCGCTGAGGGTAAAATAGCCGAATTCCACAGCGCTCCTCCCGTCGGTTCGGTGGGCCGGATGGCCCTGTTTGGCTACTGTGGGATTATAGATGCATTTGCAATTGTTGTAAATGCAATGAATACGCTATCTAATGCCGACCAGAATACGGTATGGACCAACCACGGGAGCGTGGCCGACCTTTGACATCGTGGACGGTGGCCCATAAAAGCGTCGGCCGAAGAATTGCAGGAATCTCAATGTGATGACCGCTCGCCCGCGCCTCGATTTCAGCGAATATCTTCCCTATCTCATCAACCGCGTCGGCTGGCTGCTGGTGGTCGACTTCGGACAGAACACGCTCGCCCATCATCGATTGAGCATCGCGATGTGGCGCGTCCTCGCGGTGCTCGCCAACGATGGCGGCCAGCGTCAGGTCGATGTCGCCGCGAGGACGAGCATCGATGTCTCGACCTTGTCGCGCGTGGTCACCCGTCTGGTGAAGATGGGGCTCGTGACCCGCACCCGATCCGCGACCAACAATCGGGAAGTGGTGGTCCGCTTGACGCCGAAGGGCTCTGCGGTCCTTGCGCGCGTGATCCCGCACGCGATCGCGTTGGAGCGAAGGGCGATCGCCGGCGTGCCGGCAGAAGATCTGCGCGTGGTCAGGCGCAGCCTGCGCCGCATGTACCAGAACTTGGCTTCGTCGGCCGGTATCAGCGAGCGCACCGCGGCGCCGCTCTTGCGCCGGAGCGCGGCTTCAGCCGCTTCTTCATCCCGTCGACGATAAGGGCGGGGCGAACTCACCGTTGATCGGCCACGGCCGGCGGGGATTGCAACAGCTTTTTTGACGCGGTCGCAACCGATGTGAACCGCGGATGAACGCGTCGTCCATGTCTCGTTCGAGATCGATCAGCTATGTCGGTGGTCAACCGGATCGTACTGCCTGCGAGGCATGCGACGATCCGTGCAACGCCCGCTCGGCTCGCCCGCAGAGTTACTCGGATCGAGCCATAAGGCATCAGAGAGGAGCTACGGCAATGTTGACCCGCCGCGTTCTTGTCACCTCGGTGACGTTCGCACTTTTGTCTGCCCCCGCCTTCGCGCAGGGCCCGCAACCGGCGCAGCCGGCAAAACCGGCTCCGGCCGTCACCGCGCCCGCGAAGCCCGCAACCACCGGCGGCGCAACGGCTCCGCAAGCCGCCAAGACCAACCTCAACACCGCGACGGCAGCGGAACTGGACAAGCTGCCGCACATCGGCCCGACCCGCTCCAAGGCGATCATCGAGGCCCGCACGAAGGCGAAGTTCAAGGACTGGGACGATTTCGTCGCGCGCAAAGTCGTTCCCGCCGACGCCGCAGCCGCGATGAAGGACGTCGTCAGCTTCTGAACTGCTGCAGCCGTCCAGTTGCGAGACTCAAGGCGCCGTTGCGCGCCTTGAGTTTCCACGAGCGCGCCGACAAGCGCGCATCGTCCCATAGTCGCGGCGATGGATCATGGGTTGTCCCGCGTTAGCGGCGCGGCGGACGTGTTCAGTGCCGCACGCCTTGCCGAGCTCATCCGCTCAGCCGGCAAAGCCGCCGTCGTCGAGGAAGGCCTGCTCGTCCGAGTTTGTGACGCGGCCCAACAGCGCGTTGCGGTGCGGGAAGCGGCCGAAGCGGCGGATGATCTCGGCATGATGCTCGGCATATTTCGTGAATTCATCATCGCCATAGGCGCGCGCCAGCTCCAGGCACCGCTCCTGATCGGCTACATTCTCCGAGTGGTTGAACGGCAGATAGAAGAACTGGCGCTCGGGATGTGAGACCTGCCGATCGAAGCCGCGCGCGATCGCGCGATCGGCGACGGCGCGGGCGAACTCGTCGGTCGCGTAGGTGCGCCGGTCACCGCGGAACATGTTGCGCGGGAACTGGTCGAGCACGATGACGAGAGCGAGCGCGCCCTCCGGCGTCTCCTCCCAGTGCGCGAGCTTGCCCTCCTCGGCGGCCCGCCAGACGGAGAAAAAACGGTGTTTGATCTCGGAATCGAACGCCGCGCTCCTTGCGAACCATTTGTCCGGTCCAGCCGCGCGCCAGAATGCCAGCACATCCATGGGTCCGATCACCTCGGCGGCGCCGGGCGCGCAGCCGCCGGTCATAGCTGCACCCGTCCGGAATTGATCTGCTCGTAGAGCGCAGGGTCGAGACGGACGAACGCCTTGCGTTGCGGATCGTTGAAATAGATCGGATCGCTGGTGCGGCTGGGATCGAAGCCTTCCTTCAGCAGGTTGATTTTCTTCTGCTTGAATGTCGTGGTGAGATCGTTGTCCTTGCGTATGCGCAAAAACGCCGGCCGCGCATATTCGGGCAGCTGCTGTGCGATGTGATCGCGAAGCGCCGTCAAGTTGAGGTTGTCCTTGGCGACGATCGCGGCCATGCCGGCGCGGCCGTCCCGGCCGGCGATCTGAACGCCGTAAACATTGCTCTCGAGAATGCCGTCGAAGCGTCCCACGGCCTCCTCGACCTCGGTGGTCGAGACGTTCTCGCCTTTCCAGCGGAAAGTGTCGCCGACGCGGTCTATGAAATAGAAGTAACCGTTCTTGTCCTTGCGCATCAAATCGCCGGTTCGGAACCAGAGGTCACCTTTTTTGAACACGTCGTGCAGGATCTTCCTGTCGGTCTCGAGCTCGCTCGCATAGCCCTCGAACCGTTGGCCGGGCTTCGATGTATGCTTGATGATTTTGCCGATGACCTCGCCAGGCTCGTCGACTTGGCACTCGATGCAGAAACCCTGCTCGTCACGGATCGGCTGCTGGGATTCGGAATCAAAACGCACGATCTTGATCGGGAAGCGCCTCGCGAGCCACCAGGGAAGCCGGCCGACCGCGCCCTCCTTGCCGTCGAAGTTAAACAGCGAGACATTTCCTTCGGTCGCGGCGTAGAACTCGATGATTTGCGGGATTTGGAAACGGCGCTTGAATTGCGGCCACACGTCGGGACGCAAGCCGTTGCCGCAGGCCAAGCGCAGGTGATGCTTGCGCTCGTTCGGGTTCGGCGGCGAGTTGACGAGGTACCGGCAAAGCTCGCCGATATATTGAAAACAGGTGCAGTCCCAGCGCACGACGTCGTCCCAGAATTCGCGCGCGGAGAATTTATCCCGGATCACCACCGAGCCGCCGTTGACGAGAAGCGCACCGGTCGCGACCACGCCGCCGGCAGTATGATAAAGCGGCAGGCAGTCGTACATGCGGTCGCTGCTGCGCGTGTCCATCACGCCGGCGAACGCGTAGCTCGCCAGCATCACCCGATAGTGATTGACGTTGGCGGCCTTCGGCAGGCCGGTCGTTCCCGACGTATAGATGTAAAGCGCGCGATCCTCGATGGTGAGTGTGGGCCGATTTGCGGCCGCGAGGTCTTCTCCGGGAAGGCTCTCGACCTCGCGGTCGATACGGGGGAAATTTGCGTCGGTTTCACCGTGCAGCCAGATCTTGGGCTCGCCCGTGATAAGCGTGCGCGCGCTTTGCAGTGATTCGAACAATTCTGCAGCCACGATGATGTGCTTCGGACTCACCACGTTGATGCAATAGGCCAGCGCCGTTCCGGTGAGGTGAGTATTGATGAGGGCGACGACGCCGCCGACGCGGGTGATGCCGATCCACGCGGCGACGAATTCCGGCCGGCCCGGCATCATGAGACAAACCGTGTCGCCCTTGCGAAGATTTTGCGTGAGGGCCCAACGCGCATAGCGGTTGCAGCGCGTGGCCAGTTCGCGGTAGCTGAAGCGCTCGCGGTCCGACAAGAGCGCCGGCGCCTCGCCGTATTTGTCAGCAAGCTCGACGATGACTTGCGGAAAGATCCGAGTCGGGTTCTTGGCGATCGGCGTCGTCAGCTTCAGGGTGCGCAAGGCGCCCCTGAGGGAGGTCACGTCTGCCCTCAGTCGATCGATCAATCCCATCACTGGTCCAATGCTTACCGCCGCTCGCGTCGCGCGCAACATCGAGCACCGGGCGTGAGGTGGCAAGAGCGCGCATCGGACAGAGCGTCGCAATGCGGCCTCGTCCGGCCGCGGCACCTGGATTTCGCCACGCGATCCGGGCGGCGGGCTCGGAGATGTTTTTGGCAGCCTACCTCGTCTGCGAGCTTTGCTCGGTCGCCGGGGTAATCGTCATGGGCGGGGGCTTCGGTTCAGGCTTTTTTGGCTTTGGCTTTGCGGCCGTTGCGTCGCCGGCAGCGACGGCGGTCGCCGACGCGCTATCCTTGGGGGTGTCCTTCGGTGCCGCCACTTTGGGTTTCGGCTTCGCAGCGGCGGTGTCAACGGAGGAAGCGGCGGCGGTCGAAGACGCGCCGTCCTTCTCCGCCGTAGACTTGCGCTTGGGCTTCGCGGCGGGGGCGGTCGTCGCCGACGCTGCATCCTTGGCCGCCGGCGGCTTGATCACGGCCGTCTTCTTCTTTTCCGGTTTCGGCTCGCTCGACGCCTGCGATCCCGGCGCCGGCGGCTTGGTGCCGGTATAGACCAGCACCGGCTCACCCATCTGTTGCAGCGGCGCGGCGCCCTTTGCCTTCCCCGGGCGCAGGCTAGCGAGGAAGACGGCGTAGGGAGACTCGGGATTGTTCGCGACCAGGTCGTCCTCGTCCTCGGTGGCCGGCCGCTTGCGATGCGGCCCGCACATGTCATCGCGCAAATTGGGCGGGGCGGCTGCCATCGGCTGCAGCGAATCGACCGTGCCGTATGGCGCCATGAACCAGGACAGTCCGCTGGCGCTGTTGAAGCCGCGCTCGAGCAGCTGCGCCGCTTTCATCGCGCGGGCTGCGGAGGAAGGAGCGCCAAGCACCACGGCGATGAGCCGCCTGCCGTTGCGCGTCGCGGAGGCGACAAGATTGAAGCCCGAGGCGCAGATGAAACCGGTCTTCATGCCGTCGGCGCCGGGATAGCGGCCGATCAGGGTATTATAGTTCCACCGCACCATCTTTCCCATGCGGATGCCGGGAAGATGCCAGTAGTAATCGTATTCCGGCAGTTCGCGGATGAGCGCACGCGCCAGAATGGCGAGGTCGCGCGCGGAGGAAACCTGGTCGTCGGCCGGCAGCCCGTTAGGATTGACGAAGCTCGATTGGATCATGCCGAGGCGCCGCGCGTTGGCGTTCATCTCGTCGGCGAAGCTCTCGACTGAGCCGGCGACGCCTTCGGCGAGCACGACCGCCATGTCGTTTGCCGATTTCACCATCAACATCTTCAGCGCGTTGTCGACGGTGACCACCGTGCCGACGCCGAATCCCATCTTCACCGGCGACTGCGACGCCGCGTTCGCAGAAACGACGAGCGGCGTGTCGAGGTCGAGCCGCCCCTCCTTGACCGCGCGTAGCGTCACATAGGCGGTCATGAGCTTGGTGACGGAGGCGGGATACCAGGGATAGCCCGCGTTCTGGGCATAGAGAACTTTGCCGCTCTCCGAGTCGATAACGAGCAGCGCTTCGGCGCCTGCCCGGCTCACCGTGAGCCCGGTTGCAGCGCAGGCAACGCCTACCCACATCAGCGTTCGCGCAACGAAAGATCGGGTCGAAGACATCACGGCTCTGGTTCGGTGCTTGGCGGCCCTCGGGAAACGCTCCACAGGGGAAAAGGTCTAAGCCCACGATGGATGAAAGGCAAAAGCCAACGCCTACCATGCTGCGCTGATGCCCCCCACAGCCGTTCATGATAAGAGAAAACGTCCAAAGTTCGGCAGGTTAGGCCGCTGCGCGAAGGTTGTCCGCTCCAATGTCCGTAAATGACATATAGGCTCGAAATAGACAGGAGGCCGCCGTGACGGCTTGCATCGTTGGCTGGGCGCACACGCCTTTTGGCCGGCTCGAGGGCGAAACCCTCGAGAGCCTGATCGTTCGAGTTGCGAGCGAGGCCCTCGCCGACGCCGGGGTCGGCGCCCGCGACGTCGACGAGATCGTGCTCGGGCATTTCAATGCCGGCTTCTCGGACCAGGATTTTACCGCCGCATTGGTGCTTCAGGCCTCGCCGGACCTGCGCTTCAAACGTGCCAGCCGGGTGGAGAACGCCTGTGCGACCGGCTCGGCCGCTGTGCATCAGGGTCTCAAGGCGATCGCCGCCGGGGCCGCCCGCATCGTGCTCGTGGTCGGCGCCGAACAGATGACGACGACGCCGGCTGCCGAAATCGGGCGCAACCTGCTCAAGGCATCGTATGTGCGCGAAGAAGCCGATATCGACGGCGGCTTCGCCGGTATTTTCGGCCAGATCGCCGCGCGCTACTTCCAGCGTTGGGGCGATCAATCCGACGCGCTTGCGCGCATTGCCGCCAAGAACCACAAGAACGGCGTCGCCAATCCCTATGCCCAGATTCGCAAAGATCTCGGCTACGAGTTCTGCCGCACCGAGAGCGAGAAGAATCCGCGCGTGGCAGGGCCGCTCAAGCGCACGGACTGCTCGCTTGTCTCCGACGGCGCCGCCGCCGTCGTCTTGGCCGATGTTGCAACCGCGCTGAAGCTCGGCAAGGCGGTCGCCTTCCGCGCCGCCGAGCACGTGCAGGATTTCCTGCCGATGTCCAAGCGCGACGTGCTCAAGCTCGAAGGCTGCACGCAAGCCTGGACGCGCGCCTTGGCGAGCGCGGGCGTCACGCTCGGCAATCTTTCCTTCGTCGAAACCCACGACTGTTTCACGATCGCCGAACTGATGGAATACGAGGCGATGGGCCTGGTGCCGGAAGGACAGGGCGCGCGCGCCGTCGCGGAAGGCCTCACGGAGAAGAACGGGCCGTTGCCGGTCAATCCTTCGGGCGGCCTCAAGGCCAAAGGTCATCCGATCGGCGCGACGGGAGTATCGATGCACGCGCTCACCGCCATGCAGCTCATGGGCGCGGCCGGCGATATGCAGGTGAAGGATGCGAGCCTCGGCGGCATCTTCAATATGGGCGGCACCGCGGTCGCGAACTACGTGAGCATTCTGGAACGGATCAAGTAGTCTTCCGCTCCGCCACTCGCGCCAGCGGGATCGCTGCGAGCACGATCAGCACCGGCTCCATGGGCAGGCGATATTTGGGCGCAGCGATGGGGCCGTTCAGCAACAGGAAATAGGCGAGTACGCCGCCTGCGAAGGCCGCGGCCCACGGCGTCGTCCGCGCGAGCATGACAAAGCCGATCCCTTCGAGCGCGAGGAAAGGCAGCATCGTGATGAGCCCGAGGATCAGCAAGAACTGGTAACGCCCGGGATCATCGAACAGGTAACTCCGCGCCTTCTGCCATAGGCTGCCCCCAGGCGTGTTGTAGAAGCTGGGCTTGGGGAGGGCGCGCACGCGCGGGTCGGCAAGCAGGGCGGGTGCTGCGAGATTGACCACCATGCCTTCGACCCAAGCCTTGGCGAAATCCGAGAGCGGCAAACGGGCCATCTCATCGCGCGCCAGACGCGACGCGATGGCCGAGCGGCGAAACGGGTTGGCTTCTCCGCTGGATGCCTGCCGGAAGCGTGCTTCCATGCGCTCGAATGTCGTTTGATAGGGAATGCCGGCGGCGCGCTCGGTCACCAACGGGACGATCCAGAACGCCAAATAGTCTCCGGTCTGCGACGTAATGCCGTAGCTGTCGTATTGGATGGCGTTGCGCAGCAGTACCGGGGAGATGGGTGCCGCGACGGCGATGCCGAACGCGATGGTGGCGACTGCCGCCGGCACAAGGCTGCGGCGCTGCACCAATGCGATGGCGAAGACGAGCGGCACTGCTGCGGCCAGCAACATCGCGACAGCGGGGCGCGTCGCGAGAGCAAGCCCGCCGGCGAGACCGGCGCAGAGGGCGAGCTTGATCGTCGGGCGCCGCAGAAGATGCGCGCCGGCGAGCAGCATCACCGTGAAGAAGAAAAGAAACAGCGAATCGGTGAGGATTTGGGTGCTGAACACAATGAGTGTCACCGACACGGCGGCAAGAATCCCGGCGATCAATCCGACGCGCGGGGAGATCAGAGCGCCAAGCGCGGCGATAAGGGCGCAGGTTGCGGCGTCGATCACCGCCTGAATGAGCGCGACCGCGCGGGGAGCGTCGCCGAATATATGCTGGATGCCGGCGAGCAGCAGCGGATAAAGCGGCATGCGGTCGGTCACCGCCGATAGCGTCGGCCAAAAGGTTTCAGGCTTCGCCAGGGCCGCGCCCAGCGCCCAGTACGCGAACGTGTCCTGCTCCGCGAAGAAGGAATTGCGACCCGTAAGCAGCGCCAGATTGATCAGCCGGATGAACAGAGCGAGGACGAAAACCGTCGCGAGCGGATGATCGGCCGCACGCATGGCGCTCGATCGGAAAGAGATCACGGCGGACTTGGTCGTGTTTCGAAACGTCATCATCCAAGGCGCGAGCTAGGTGGGCGGCTCCCCGTCATCGGCGCGTGCGATGACGTCGATGGTCGCGCCGTCGCCGATCAAGGCTCTCAGCGCAGGCGCCGACAGTGGAAGTTTTTTGCCGGTATCCCCGGTCTCGAGGCGGTAACCGTGATTCTCAAATATCCCGATGAGCTGCTCGAAGCGCTGCGGGACTTCGTCCTGCACGTGAGGTCCGATCTCGATCAGGATCGGCGGCTTCTGCGCAGTCAGCAGTTGCCTCGCACCGCGCAAGACGTCGAGCTCGTGACCGTCCACATCGAGTTTGACGAAAGCGATGGGCCGATCGATGCGGTGCTTTGCCCGCATCTCCTGCACCAAGGTATCAAGAGTGAGGAAGCGTGCCCGCGTCGCCGTCTCCAGTTCACCGAGATGTTTGCGGTGCCGGTCAGCGCCGCCACCCCTGAGCGGCCAGCGCGAGTAGAATCGGGCATTTTCTTTTTGATCGGCACCATCGGCCTGCGTTGTCAAAGCGGCCTGCACCAGAACGAGTCGAGGCAGCAAGTTCGGATTCAAAGCGGCGTTGGCCTGAAGGCGGGAGAATGCATAATCGGTCGGCTCAATTCCCACGACGACGCCGTCACCGCCGACCGCCCGGGCAAGGGGAAGACTATACGCGCCGATATTGGCACCGATATCGAACACGAGCGCGCCGGGCGTGATCCAACGCGCGGCTCGTCGCGGGATGCGCTGATAAAGCCCAAGATAGATCGCAAGATCGATGCCCTCGTTGAGCTCCAGTTCCCAATTCACATCGAGCCGCCGAGCGATCACGCGAGAAGAGCGGCCTGCGAGCGCGCGCGTACCGACGATTGCGAAACTGAGCACGCGGGCGAGGGCGATTTTTCTTTTGGTCGTCAGCATGGCCGATGGAAATCGCGCTCGATCACGATCCTGCCGCGGGCAGTCCAAATCCGCGCAAGATGGTTATTCGCCCGCCGGCTCTGCGTCGCAAGCGCCCGTTTCCTTACCGCACTGGCAGCGAACTCGCTCGCTACGTTTCCGCCGGCTGGCCGCCCGCGCGCGCATGCCGCTTCTTCATCGGCTCGCCAGCCATGAATTGGCTGCGGGCAAGCTCGGCGAAGTGCCCGCCGCGTTGGATCAGTTCATCGAAGGGGCCGCTCTCGATAATGCGGCCGGCCTGGAAGACCAGGATGCGGTTTGCGTTGCGCACGGTGGCGAGCCGGTGGGCGATCACGAAGGTCGTGCGGCCTTTCATGACCTCGGCGAGTGCAGCTTGGACCCTCGCCTCGGTCAGCGCGTCGAGCGCGCTCGTCGCCTCGTCGAGGATGAGGATGGGCGGGTCCTTGAGCAGCGCTCGCGCAATCGACAGCCGCTGGCGCTCGCCGCCGGAGAACAAGCGTCCCCGCTCGCCCGCGTTGGTGTCGAAGCCTTGCGGCAGGCCCTCGATCACGTCGAGGACCTGCGCGCGCTCGCAGGCTGCACGCAGCTCGTCATCGGTAGCGTCGGGCTTGCCGACGCGCAGGTTCTCGGCGATCGAGCGGTTGAACAGCAGCACCTCCTGAAACACGACGCCGATGTTGCGCCGCAGGCCGGTGAGCGTGAGGGCGCGAACGTCCATGCCGTCGATCCTCACCGTGCCCGATTGCGGATCGAAGGCCCGGTGCAGCAAAGCGAGCGCGGTCGATTTGCCCGCGCCCGTCGCGCCGACGAGCGCCACCGTTTCGCCGGGCAACGCCGTGAAGCTCAGATCGGCCACCGCGGCCCGCTTGCCGTCGTAGGAAAACGACACGTCCTTGAATTCCACGAGGCCGTGCATGCGCCCGGGATCCATGGCATCGGGGCGGTCGCGTACCGCCGGCTCCGTATCGAGCACCTCGAAAAATTCGGCGAGCCGCGGGGCGTCCATGACCATCCGGTTGGCGAAGTGCACGGCCTGTTCGAGCCGGCTGATCAGCAGCGCGGCAAAGCCCATGAACATGACGATCTCGCCCACGGTGGTGAGATCGCGCAGGTAGAACCAGACGCCGAGGACGAGAATCGACAACATCGTCAGCGTGGTTGATGTCCGCGTGATCACCGTCGTCACCGCCCACCAAGACAAAACCGGGATCTGTGCGCTCAGCACCTCTTCGCCCATCTTCCTCATTCCCGAGACTTCCGTCTCGATCCGGGCGAAGGTCTGCACCAGCGCGATATTTCCCAACGTATCGGTGGTGCGCTCGGCCACGTCGGTGTAGTAGCGCTCGACGGTGCTCTGCAGTCGTTCGCTTTTGCGCACGACCAGCGCGATCACCACGGCGAACACCGCGCACAGCACGATCAGCATCGAGCCGTAGCGCCAGTTGATCAACAGCGTCAGCGGCAGCAGCACGATGAGCGATATGAAGCTGGCGAAATGCTCGCGGAAGAAGGCGAGCCAAAGCGCCCACAACGTGTTCGTTCCGGTCATCATCACCTTCACCAGCCGCCCGGAATGCGAGCCCGTGTGGTAGCTCAGCGGAAGCTGCAGCACGTGTTCGAAGAACATGGTGCGCACCACCTGATACTGGCGGTGCGCCAGGCGATCGGCGTGGAGTGCCACCAGTGTGCCGCAGACGATGATGAAGAGCCCGAAACCGACCCACGCGCCGACCAGCAGCATCAAATCCCGCCAAGCCACTTGCGAGATGCGCGGCTGGGCATTCGCGAGCGTATCGACGATGCGGCCGAACAGGATCGGCTCCACGAACATTGCCGAGGCGAGCGCCAGATTGGCGAGCGCGAGCACCCAGCCCAAACGGGCCTCGCGCCCGAGCAGTCCGAGTACGCGGATGTAAAGACGAAGCAATTTCATGGCGCCGACATCGGCAAAAGGCGGGGCTGAAGGGGGTCTACGGATCGGCGGGATTTATAGCATGTACCGTTCGGACCGAACCACCACCAAGCGCGGCGTGCCGGGAGGCTTCAATTCGATCGGACGCGCTCCAATGCCGCGCTCAGTGAACTCTGCGCTCTTGGGCGGGCGGCAGGAATGAAGCGTCGAAGATATCCTCCGCCTTGGGCTTGGCTTTGAAGGTGTAGACCAAGCCGATCTGATCGATGGATTCGGTGAGGCGTGCAGGATCGATGGCGCCGTAGCCGTTGGCTTTCACCTCCGGGGTCACGATGTTGTCGCGGATGGCCATGCGCAGGCGTTCCAGCTCGACCTCCCGTTTCACCGTGTCGTCGCGCCGCATGAGCGAATCGACCGCTGCGGCGGGGCGGTGCACGATATCTTTCAGGCCATGGAGAAAGGCCTGCAAGAAAGCCTTGACCGCTTCCGGCTTCTCGGCGGCGAATTTTGGGTTGATGATGATGGCATTGCCGTAAAGCTTGAGTCCGTAATCCGCCATGGGCATCAGCACGATGTCGTCCACGGGCACGCCACGATCCTTGAGATCGACATAAAGGCGGAACGAGTAGCCGAGCGCCGCATCGATCTGGCCGGCGGCCAGCATCGGCGCGCGCACCGGGATGCCGATAGTCTCGATCATCACCTTCGCCACATCGATGTGGTTGAGCTTGGCGAAGAGCGGCCACTCGCCGAATGTCATGCCGGCGGTCGGGGCGCCGAGCTTCTTGCCTTCGAGCTCCTTGGGCTCGGTGATGCCGCGGCTCCTGCGCGCCACGATGGCGAAAGGCGGCTTGTTGTAGAGCATGAATACCGCCCCCACCGGCGGCGAGGGATGCTGGTCGCGATACTTGATGAGGGTGTTGATGTCGGCCAGGCCCATCTGATAGGCGCCGGAGGCCACGCGGGTAATCGGCTCGAGCGCGGTCGTCGCCTCGTCCACGGTGACGTTGAGATCTTGTGCCCCGAAGTAGCCACGGTCCTGGGGAAGGAAAAAGGTCGCGGCCAGTCCCTCCAGGCGCCCGTCGAGCGAGAACTTGATGCTGGTCTGCGCCGCGGCTGGCCACGCCGCTAGCACTGCGAGCGCTGCCGCAAGCAGAGGGGCGAGCCGATCCATCCGCGTGAGGTTGAGGAGGCCCATGGCTGCTCCCTCTACGTCGGCCCCGCACCGCCTCGTCGTAAACCGCGGCTGACGGGGCCAGATAAAGAACATGACGCTACAAAGCGCAAGGCAAGATCGCGTTTCGCGCCCGTCCTTCACAGAATTCCAAACACCGCGCCCTGCCACTTTGTGCCCGCAGGCGAGTTATTCTTTCGCCTCGAGCACATGAACGGCTGTTAAGATTAACGAGCCTCAACTCGAGGCGGGCTCCTCGAATGCGACCCGGTCATGATCGCAGATACGAACACTTGCCCCGTCGCGGATGCAGATACAGCACCCCTCTTCAGCGCTCCTTATGCGCCACCCGACGAGGCGATCGCGGCCAGCCTGCTCGATGAAGCCGCCCGCGCCAGCGGGGCCGAACGACGAATCGACGGCTATGCCAGGCGTCTTGTCGAGGGGATCAGGGCGAGGGCCGGGGGACTCGGCGGCATCGAGGATTTCCTGCACGCCTATTCGCTCTCAACCAAGGAGGGGCTTGCCCTCATGGTGTTGGCGGAGGCGCTGCTGCGGGTGCCCGATGCCGCCACCGCCGACCGGCTGATCGAGGACAAGCTGGCGACCGGCGAATGGTCGTCGCACCATGTCAAATCGAGCGCGCTCTTGGTCTCCGCCTCGGCCTGGACGCTCGGCATTACCGCGCGCATCATTCACCCCGGCGAGACCCCAGATACGATCCTGGAAAGTCTCATCAAACGCCTTGGCATTCCCGCCGTGCGCGCGGCCACGCGCCAGGCGATGCGGCTCTTGGCCTCGCATTTCGTGCTCGGACAGACCATCGAGGAGGCGCTCGAGCGCGCCCGCGCGCAACGAGCGCTGCGCTATTCATTCGATATGTTGGGGGAGGGCGCGCGCACGCGGGCGGACGCGGAGCGTTATTTCGCGTCCTACGCCCATGCGATTGAGGCGATCGCCGCGCATGCCGATGACGCGAACCGTCCCGCCATTTCAGTCAAGTTTTCCGCCTTGCATCCGCGCTTCGAGGCGGTATCGCGCGATCTGGTTTTGACCGAACTAGTGCCGAAGGTGCTCGAGCTTGCGCACAAGGCGCGCGACGGCGGCCTCGATCTTACCGTGGACGCCGAGGAGGCCGATCGGCTCGAACTCACCCTCGACGTCATCGCAGCAGTCCTGGCGCAGACCTCGCTGCGCGGCTGGGACGGCTTTGGGCTTGCGGTGCAAGCTTATCAGAAGCGCGCGCCTGCCGTGATCGAGTGGCTCGACGAAACCGCCAGCAGGCTGCGCTGCCGGCTGACGGTGCGGCTGGTCAAGGGCGCCTATTGGGATACCGAAATCAAACGCGCCCAGGAGCGCGGTCTTGCCGACTATCCCGTGTTCACGCGCAAGGCGATGACCGACCTCTGCTATACCGCCTGCACAAGACAACTGCTCGCCAAGCGGCCGCGGCTCTACCCGCAATTCGCCACTCACAACGCGCTCACCGTGGCGAGTGTGATCGAGGATGCCGGCGGCGTTGAGGGCTATGAGTTCCAGCGCCTGTATGGCATGGGCGAAGTGCTCTACCAGCTCTTGCTGGCCGATTACCCCCGAGCGGTCTGCCGGATCTATGCTCCGGTCGGCGGCCATCGCGATCTTCTCGCCTATCTCGTGCGCCGTCTGCTGGAGAACGGGGCGAACTCCTCCTTCGTGTCGGTGGCCGCGGATCCGGCGGTGCCGGTTGCCTCGATTCTCGAACGTCCGCAGAACCGCATCGGCGACGCCCGTCGTGCGCGCAACCCGAAGATTCCGCTGCCGCGCGATCTTTATGCTCCGGACCGACGCAATTCGTCCGGCGTCGAATTCGGCGACCGGGTGGCGCTCGATGCGCTGCTCGCCGAGATCCGCGATGCCCGCCCTGCGGTCGAGGCGGCGCCGCTCGTCGACGGTACGACGCGTCCCGGCATCGGGCGCTCGGTGCTCTCGCCGATCGATGGCAACGTGATTGGCCGGGTTGGCGAAGCAGACGGCGCCGTCGCCTCGGCCGCCATGGCGGCAGCGCACGCCGGCTTTGCCCCGTGGGCCGCCACCGCGCTCGAGGTACGCTCCGCCGTGCTCGAGCGCGCGGGCGATCTCCTGGAAGGTTGGCGCGCCCGGCTCATCGCGCTGTTGCAGGCAGAGGGTGGCAAGACGCTTGACGACGCGGTGGGGGAAGTGCGCGAGGCGATCGATTTCTGTCGCTACTACGCGCTCGAGGCGCGCCGCACGCTGGCGCCGCGGTCGTTGCCCGGGCCGACCGGCGAAGCAAACGAGCTTTGCTACCGCGGCCGTGGCGTGTTCGTCTGCATCAGCCCATGGAATTTTCCGCTCTCGATCTTTCTCGGTCAGGTCAGCGCCGCGCTGGTGGCCGGCAATACCGTGGTGGCCAAACCGGCCGAGCAGACGCCGCTCATCGCCGCCGAGGCGGTGCGCATCTTGCATCAAGCGGGAATTCCGGCGAGCGCGCTGCATCTGTTGCCGGGCGACGGCAAAGTCGGCGCCGCGCTCGTCGCCGATCCGCGGGTCGGCGGCGTCGCCTTCACCGGCTCGACCGAAGTCGCCCGCGCGATTCACCGCGCGCTGGCCGCGAAGGATGGTCCCATCGTGCCGCTGATCGCGGAAACCGGCGGCATCAATCCGATGATCGTCGACGCCACCGCGCTGCCGGAGCAAGTCACGGACGATGTCATCACCTCGGCGTTCCGCTCGGCCGGCCAGCGCTGCTCGGCGCTGCGCCTGCTGTGCGTGCAGGAGGATGTGGCCGATGCCATCGTCGAGATGATCGCAGGTGCCGCGCGTGAGCTCACCCTCGGCGATCCGCGCGAGCCTTCCACCCACGTGGGGCCCGTGATCGATGCCGAGGCGAAGGACAAGCTCGACCGCTGGATTGCCGACAAGGAGCGGGAAGGCCGCCTGCGCTTCCGTTGGGACGCCTTCAAGCCGTTGCCGCAGAGAGGCACCTACGTGCCGCCGGCCATCGTCATGCTCGAGCGCGCAGGGGATTTGCGGCAAGAGGTGTTCGGACCAATCCTGCACGTCGTGCGCTGGCGCGCCGGCGAGCTCGATGCGCTGCTCGATGAGATTGCGGGGAATGGCTACGCCCTCACGCTCGGCATCCATTCCCGCATCGACGCCAGCGTCGATCACATCGTCGGGCGGCTCCCGCACGGCAATGTCTACGTCAATCGTAGCATGATCGGCGCCGTCGTCGGCACGCAGCCGTTCGGCGGCAGCGCGCTCTCCGGCACCGGGCCCAAGGCGGGCGGTCCCAACTATGTCGAGCGATTTGCCGCCGAGCAGGTGGTGACCATCAACACCGCCGCGGTGGGTGGCAATGCCTCGTTGTTCGCCGCCGGCGACTAGTGTGGTGGATTTGAAGTTCCTACGGATTTGCGGCGAGCTTCGCATAGGAGCTTCAAATCCAAAAACCACACTAGAGTCATAAGTTTGCTAGTGTCCCTTTGATTCCGAAGTTCGCACGAGAGTGTGCGGCGAGGGCTTGCGAACTTCGGAATCGGGACACTAGCGAGCC
>WNFZ01001503.1_pt1 | contig 47967 bp, 26 predicted proteins | sample 5400081 | NCBI WGS metagenome assembly WNFZ01 (sample SAMN13153365, study PRJNA577476) | soil metagenome | isolation source: 80 cm soil or saprolite under grassland replicate 1 | place: USA:California | collected 2016-06-15
TAAGGCGACCTGCGCAACGACCAGCAGGTTGCGCGACGAGAACCGGCGCCGTCCGTCGCTCGTCCCCGTCTCGTCCTTCAGCGCCGGAACCACGTCGGGCCTGGTCGCCGCCCAGGCCGGAACCAGGCCAAAGATCATGCCCGTCAACATTGACAGCATCAGCGTGAAACCAAGCGCCCGCCAATCCAGGCGCAAATCGGCCCTGAACTCCATCGGCGGTGGGAATGGCGGTTGAACCGACATCAATAGTTGATTGATCCAGAAAGCCAGCAGCAGCCCGGCGGCGGCGCCAAGGAGCGCAAGCAGCAGGCTTTCAGTCAACAACTGGCGAATAAGCCGCAGGCGGCCCGCGCCCACGGCCAGCCGGATTGCGATCTCCTTGCGACGCGTGGCCGCGCGCGCCAGCAACAGATTCGCCACGTTTGCGCACGCAATCAGCAAGACGATCCCCGCGACGACCATCGCCAGCGTCGCCCCCGTCGTCACCATTCGCCGCAAATTCGTGATTAACGATCCTTGCGCGGGCGCAAGCGTCAGTCGGCGGCTCTGCTGAAACGTCGCCGCATCCTCATTGAACCGGTTCGGCGGAGGATAAGCCTGTTGCAATTGGCGATTGATCGTTTCCAACTCGGCTTCGGCCTGCTCGCGCGTAACGCCCGTTTTGAGCCGCCCGATCGCCGATAGCGTCTCCGCCTGCCGATCATTCAATAATGGCCCCCCATTCGGTTGCGCCGTCGCTCGCATCGTCATCGGAACCCAGACATCGGCGCGCATCGGGATCGAAGCGCCCGCGAACCCTTCCGCCGCAACTCCAACCACAGTGAAGCTATGGTTGTTGAACATCGCCGTTTTACCGACCAACTGCGGGTCGCCGCCGAACCCGCGCTGCCAGAAATCGTGGCTGACCACCACAACCGGATTCGCGCCAGGCGCGCGGTCTTCTTCGGGAAGGAATGCGCGTCCCTGCGCCATCGGCGCGCCCAACACCTCGAAGAAATTGCTCGTGACCAGTTCTCCCATCACCATTGCGCTGCGGTCGCCATTGCCGAAAGCGAGCGTGATCGGCTCGTAGGCCGCCACTCCGGCGAAGACCCGGTTGCGGCCGCGATAATCCACGTAGCCCGGATACGAAAAAGTCGGGCCGTCGCCGTTACCTCGCACCAGCGTGAACAGCCCGTCGTTATTGGTCCCCGGCAACGCGCGCCAAAGTAAGGCGTCGGCCAAACTGAAGATCGCCGTGTTCGCTCCAATGCCCAACGCCAGCGACAACACGGCCACCGCGGTGAAACCTTTCTGCCTGAGCAGCATTCGAGCGCCAAACCTCAAGTCTTGAAACATTTCGTCCTCCATTCTCCTTGGTTGCATCCACAGAGCGTCAGCAAACGCGCCCAGGCTGTGCCACAACAGAGCTAGCTTGGCGCGCCGATCGAGCTTGCCCCATTGAGTGATCAACGTCTCGCGATACTGCAATTCGGCTTCCCACTCCTGCCGCCAATCGGCGCGTAATCGGCGCGGCACAATCACGCCGATGACACGGATCAGCCGAAGCCACGGTCCGCGGAAATATTGTTTTTTGAGATCAGACATCTGAGATTCAAAAGACGCCAGCCGCGAGTAGCGCAAACCGGACAGCCCAAATCCTCGGTTAAGAAATGGACGGGATCGATCTTAACCGTGGCGTGGACTTTAGTCCGCGCCTGCGTCATACCCTCGTGCCGCGCGGACTAAAGCCCGCGCCACTATTCTCCCGGAGTCATGTCATAGGCCCGAACTACCACCCGCCTCCACTTTCACTTGATAGGCGCCAGGGCGAAATTGTGAAATAGCCTATGGTTATTGGTCGAAACTGCATTCTCGCCTCCTTAACCGTGGATTTGGGCTGGACAGTTTGCGCTACTCGCTCCGGAGCGCGACCAGCGGATCGACCTTCGTCGCACGCCGCGCCGGGATGTAACAGGCCAGCAGCGCCACGCCCGCCAGGAGAAATGTAATCGCGACAAATGTCGGCGGATCAGTCGGGCTTACCTCGAACAGCAGCTTGGTCATCATTCGCGTCAACCCGAACGAGGCGATCAACCCGAGCGCCACGCCGGCCAGCGCGAGCGCCATTCCTTGCTTCAGCGCCAGCTTCAGCACGTCGCGCGACCCGGCGCCCAACGCCATCCGAATGCCGATCTCGCGCGTGCGCTGCGTCATGGCGTACGACATCACGCCGTAAATGCCGATGGCCGACAGCGCGGCCGCCAGCACGGCAAAAATCGCAAGCAGGTAAGTGGAAAAGCGTTCCGAAGCGCTCCACTCGGCCACGGATTCTTCGAGCAGCTTGAAGGAATGAATGGGAAGGTTCGGGTTGATCGTAGCGAGTTCACGGCGCAGGGCCGGAATCAGATTCGTCGGGTCGCCAGCTTGCGCGCGGACGACCAGTGTCATTGACCACCAATTGTCCTGCTGATAGGGCAGGTAAATATGCGGGAAAAGTTCTCCGCTCAAACTGTAGAATTTCTTGGCCCCGACAACGCCGACGATCTCGCGCGAGGCGTTCTGAAAGAACACGTGTTTGCCGATCGGGTTTTCGTTGGGGAAATGGCGACGCTGAAGCGTTTCGTCAATCAGGGCGACCAGCGGCGCGCCTTTGACATCACGATCATTGAAAAAGCGCCCGGCGCGCAATGGAATCCCCATGACGCGAAAGTAATCTCCGCTGACCTGATTGTGTGAAGCTATGGGTCGTTGCTCTTTCGGGATCGGCGGACGCTCATCGATCGTGAAATCCCACGATGAACCGATGCTGTTGATAACGCTCGCATGCCGCGCGCCGGGTATCGCGCTGACGCGCTCGAGCAATTGCCGGTAAAACTCGACGACCTCGTCAAACTCCTTGTACGTTGGATCGATCTGCGCAGTCAGCACGCCCGCCGGGGAAAAACCAGGGTCGACGTGATTTAATCGCCAAAAACTTTTCAGCATCAGCCCGGCGCCGACCAGCAAAATCATCGCCAGCGCGATTTCGGATACGACTAGCAGCGGGCGTAAGCGGCGCTGCCCACGTCCCTGGGTTTCGCCGCGACCGCCTTCTTTCAAGGCTTCGTTGAGATTGACCTTCGACGATTGAAGCGCCGGAAGCAGGCCGAAGATGATCGTCGTCAAAAACGCCAGCGCAAACGTGAAACCGAGCGCCTGAGCGTCGATCTTCAGCGTTGCGACGCGCGAGTTGGCCGCCGCCAGTTGTTCCGGCAATCCGCCGACTAGAAATTGAATGCCCCAATGCGCCAACAGCAGCCCGCACGCGCCGCCCAACACGGCCAACATCGCGCTTTCGACCAGCAATTGGCGCACAACCCGCAATCGCCCCGCGCCCAACGCGGTACGAATCGCCAACTCTCTGTGGCGGACGGAAGCGCGGGCCAATGACAGGTTGGCGACGTTGGCGCAGGCTATTAACAGTACGAATCCGACCGCGGCGAAAAGTATCCACAACATCCGCTTCACATTCTGCGTCATGATCTCCTGAAGTTGTTTCAGGCCGACGCGCGAATCCGACTTCGGATTGTTGAGCTGACCAAGGTAAAGTCTATCAACCTCGGCGCGCGCCTGATCAATCGAAACATCGGGCTTGAGCCTGGCGCCAACTACCAGACAGTTGGGCTCGAATTTTTCGTCAGCGGGCGTAAAAGCGATCGGCGTCCAGACGTCGGTTTTGAAAAAATAGCGAAAATCGGCGGGCATCACGCCGATGACCCTGTAAGCGCCGCCATTCAAATTGATCTCACGACCGATCAGATCGGCGTCGCCGCCGAACCGTCGCTGCCATAGTCCATGGCTGAGAACGACGACGCGGTCGGAGCCGGGGCGATCCTCTTCGGGCAGAAAAGCCCTGCCTCGCGCCGGCGCCACGCCTAGCGTATGAAAGAGATTGGCCGAGACCTTATACCCCTGCAGCCTCTCCGGCTCCCCGCCGCCCGTCAGGTTTGCGGCCCACCCTCTGACGTCGAGGGCCGCCATCTCCGAGAACACGCTGTTTTGATTCTTCAGGTTCAGGTAAGTGACCGGCGAAATAACCCCCTCGCCCTTGTTCCGCGTATTCGTCGAATAAATCATCACCAGTTCGTCCGCCTTTTGATAAGGCAGCGAGCGCAGCAACACGGCGTTGACGACGCTAAAAATCGCCGTGTTCGCGCCAATGCCAAGCGCGAGCGTCATCACGGCGACCAGTGTAAAACCGGGTTTCTTCAGCAACATTCGCGCGCCGAAGCGCAGGTCTTGAAACATTTCTTCCTCCAGTCTCTTCGGTTGCAACCACAGCGCGTCCGCGAACGCGCCCGCGCTGTGCCACAGCAGAGCGAGTTTGGCTCGCCAGTCGAGCTTGTCCCATTCGGTCAACAGTCCTTCGCGGTACCGCAACTCGGCTTCCCACTCCTGCCGCCAGCCGGCGCGCAAGCGACGCGGCACGATCACGCCAATGACTCGAATCAGCCAAAGCCAGAATCGAAAGCGTGTTGTGAGCGTCAGATCAGCCATCAACTTCTCCGCACCCCTCTTCCGCCGCATAGTGACGCCTTGAATTTAGACATGCGTTTATGTGTCTTCGAGAAATAAGCGCAAAAATGCGATCTGATATGGCGCCGCGACCTAAGCCGTGCAATGAACAGCGGAGCCCTTGGAGTGCGGGAGCTTGGTACCGCTTTGGTAGTCATTTCGTTAATCCAGGCCCTTCGCGGGAACTGACCACTTGGTTTACCTGCCGTCACTGTGGATTGATGAATTGCTCAGTTGTCTCGGAAGTGGCGAGTCGACCACTAGACTACCAAAGCGGTACCAAGCTCCCGCACTCCAAAGGCTGTCGCCTCATTGTGTTTGTTGCGTTTATTTCTCAAAGATCGTCTCAAACGCACAGCTTCAATCAACCGCCGCTATACAGCGGAGAGATTCGCGTCGCTACTCGTGCCGGAGCGCGATCATCGGATCAACATTTGCCGCCCTGCGCGCGGGCAGGTAGCCGGCCAGCGCCGCCACCCCGATCATCAGCAGCGTGGCCAGCGCGATCGTCGTCGGGTCATTCGGCGTCAGGTCGAACAGCAAAGCGGAGACCAGCCGCGTGGTCGCCATCGCCGCAGCCAATCCGACCCCGACACCGAGCGCGACGAGCAGCGCCACCTCGCGCATCACCAGCCAGACTACGTCACTTCTTTGAGCGCCGAGCGCCATGCGGACGCCGATCTCGTTGGTCCGCCGCGCCACCGCGTAAGACATCACGCCGTACAACCCGACGCAGGCAAGCAGCAGCGCGAACAGGCTGAAGGCGCCGCCGAGTTGCGCGACGAAGCGCTCCTGCACGAGCGTTTCATTCACCGCCTCACTCATCGTTTGCAACTCGACGACCTGCAACTGCGGATCAATCTCGCGCACGACGCGTTGGATCGTCGCGGCGTAAGAAGCCGGGTCGCCATCAGTGCGGAGATGAATAGTCAGGTTGAACGGTATTGGCGCCTGGAAGTAGTAGAGGTAGAAGGTACGCGGCGGTTTTTCCCGCAGATTGGTGAATTTGGCGTCCCTCACGACGCCGATGATCTCTATTCGCCTTCTCCCGTCGTCCCAGTTGAAGAGTTTGCCAATCGGATTTTCGTTACCGAAGAAGTGACGCGCCATAGACTGATTGACGACGGCGGAAAGGATGGATGGCGGCCGGCCGTCAGCCGCTGTATCTGGCGTGTTCGGCGACGCGGCGTCATCCTGCTCCGATAGCGCCGGGCGATCTTCCCGCGGCCCGAAGTCGCGTCCTGCCAGCAATGGCATTTTCATCGTCTCGAAAAATCGTGGCCCCACCACGAGGGCGTTGCAATTCAAATTTTCGTCAGGCGCGGGGGTGTAGCCTGGGACGGATACGCGGCTTAACAAAACGCCGCCGGTCAGCGGAGTAGCGATCGCCAGCGTCGCCGAACGCGCGCCCGGCAAGGCTTCCAATCGGGAGAGCGCCTGTCTGTGAAGGTCCATGAGTCGCGCAGTGTCGTAGCCGCCGCCGGCGTCGATCCTGAACTTTATGATGTTCTCGTAGTTGATCCCGGCGTCGAGGGTTCGCAAATTGCGCAGGCTGCGCGCGAACAGGCCGGCGCCGACGAGCAGGAAGAGCGAGAGCGCCACCTGCGCGACGACCAGCAGTTTGTTCAACATCAGGCGTGAACGGCTCGCGCTCGCGCCTGTCTGGTCTTTCAGCGAGGCTGTCAGGTCGAGCCGAGTCGCCTGCCAAGCGGGCGCGAGGCCGAACAACAATCCAGTCAGCACGGAAACCGCGAGCGTGAAACCGAGCACGCGCGCATCGAGCGGGAGATCGAGCGCCGCCCGGTTTTCACGCGGCAGATAAGCGAGCAACGCGCGCGAACACCAACGCGCGAAGAGCAGCCCGGCGACGCCTCCGAGCGCGGCCAACAAAACGCTCTCGGTCAGCAACTGTCGAATCAATCTGAAGCGTCCCGCGCCGACCGCCAGCCTCACCGCAATCTCCTTGCGTCGCGTCGCCGCGCGAGCGAGCAGCAGGTTGGCGATGTTGACGCAGGCGATCAGCAGCGTCAGCGCTATAGTAATCATCAAAATCAGCAGCGGCCGCCGGAACTGCCCCCGCAGCCGTGTAACGCCGGCGCTTCCCGATTCCAAAACAATGCGTTGCTCGAAATGCTCTCGCCGCTCGGTTGGTGTCCAATTGGCCGCGCTCTCGCCGGCGATCTCTTCCTGGCGCCGCCGGAAAATCATAGCGACCTCGGACTGCGCTTGCGCCATACTTACCCCGGGTCGCAAACGCCCGAACATCAGAAGCCACCACAAGTTGTCCTGGGGCGCCATCTGACGCGACGTCTCATCGTTGGCCGCCTTGATGGGCCACCAGATGTCCGGCTTCCTTCCTACCTCGAAGCCGAAAAAGCCGGGCGGCGCGACGCCGACGATGGTCAACGCTGTGTCGTTAACAGTCACCTGTCGCCCCACCACGCCCGGATCGAGGCCGAACCGCCGTCGCCAGAATTCGTAACTGATGACAGCGCCGGGTTGCGCGCTGGCCGGGTTGTCGTCCGCCTCAGTAATCGCGCGGCCCACTACGACGCCAGCCCCGAGCACGGAGAAGAAGTTGCCGGAGACGCGCTGCTGCTGAACCGGCTCCACTGCGCCGCCCGGATCCTTCACTATCAGCCGTCCGTCCCCCACGCTGCTTCCTGCGATGACGCCGCTGAAGGATTGGCTGTGGTCGCGGATCATCTCGTAGAACGGATAGGTTTGGGCGTAGCCCGGCCCCTGCTTCTCGATGATCGAGAAGAGCGCCAACTCCTGAGGCGCTTTGACCGGCAGCGGTCTCAGCATCAGCGCGTTGATCAGGCTGAAGATCGCCGTGTTGGCCCCGATGCCCAGCGCGAGCGAGAGCGCGGCGACCAGCGTGAACATCCTGTTTTTGAGCAGCATTCGAGCGCCATAACGCAGGTCTTGAAACATCTCGTCCTCCAGTCTCTTCGGTTGCAACCACAACGCGTCCGCGAAAGCGCCCAGGCTGTGCCAGAGCAATGCAAGTTTGTTGCGCCAGTCGAGCCTGTCCCATTCAGCGAGCAGCGTTTCGCGGTATTGCAACTCGGCTTCCCACTCCTGCCGCCAATCGGCGCGTAAGCGGCGTGGCACGATCACGCCGATCAGGCTGATCAGCCAGAGATGCGGCTTCACCAAGCGATATTTGCGACACCCAAACATTGAGATATACCCACTTGAAACTCGATCCTCTCTGCCGCGGAGCGGCAGGGATGGCGCACGATTGCGCTTGTTCTACTCGTGGCGCAGCGCGGCCATCGGGTCGACCTTCGTCGCGCGCCGCGCCGGCAGATAGCAGGCCGCGAGCGCGATCAGCGCCAGCAATAACGCCACGCCCGCGAATGTCAGCGGGTCAGTCGCGCTCACGCCGAAGAGCAAACTATTCATGACTCGTGTAAGAGCCAGGGCTCCGAGCAGCCCGATCAACATGCCGACGGCGACCAGCGACATTCCCTGCTTGATGAAAAGGCGCAGCACGTCGGCAATCTGCGCCCCGAGCGCCATCCGAACGCCGATTTCATGCCTGCGCTGTGTAACGGCGTAAGAGATCACGCCGTAAACCCCGACCGCGGCGAGGGTGAGCGCCAGCAGCGCGAACGCGCCGAGCAGCAGCAGGTTGAACCGGCGCGAGGAGACCGAAGCCGACAGACGCCTCTCCATCGTCATCACTTCGTAAAGCGGCAGGTTGGGGTCGACCGCCAGCGTCTGCTGGCGCACGGCATTGGTCAGGCTGATCGGATCAACCTGAGTATGGAAGGTCAGCGTTATCAGTCCGCCGCCATTTTGCAGATAGGGGACATAGACTTCCGGAGTGACGTCCTGGTCTAACCCACTGTGCCGCACGTCGCCGACCACGCCGACCACCGTGGCGTAATCTCTGCCGGAGCCGGGCGTCCGGACGCGCTTGCCGACGGCGTCTTCGCCGGGGAAGAGTTTGCGCGCCAGAGCTTCGTTCAATAACAACACTCTGGGCGCATCTGCATTGTCATTCTCGGTGAAATAACGGCCTGCTCGCAGCGGGATGCCCATCGCGCGGAAATAATCCGGCGTGACCTCTCCGATCGGTGTCCCAGGCTCACTGTTGTTAGCGACCCTCGGACGCCCTTCCACTCGCAGAAAGCCGAAGAAAGTGAATTCCGTCAGCGGCGGATGGTTGATCGCCCCGACCGATTCGACTCCGGGCAGAGCCGCCAGACGCGGCAATAACTCTCGCATAAAACGCAGGCGATCTTCGCTCTTTTCGTAACGCGGATACGGCAGAGAGAGCCGCGCCGTCAACACGTTCTCCGCGCGGAAGCCAGGATTGACTCTGAACAGATTGACGAAACTCCTGACGAGCAGCCCCGCGCCGACCAGCAATGTTATGGTCATCGCGACTTCAGCGATCATCAGCGACTGGCGCGCGCGTCCACGATGGAAGCCGCCGCCGCGCCCCCCTTCTTTGAGCGAGGCGTTCAAATCGGGACGCGATGTCTGCAACGACGGGAAGAGGCCAAAGACGACGCCGGTCAAGAGCGAGACCAGCAGCGTAAAGAGGAGCACGCTCGAATCAATGCCGATCCGCGCCATATTGGAGATCTGGCCCAGCGCGCCGGCCGAGTTCAGCGAGACAATCGTCTTCGTCAACCCGTATGCCAAAAGCAATCCGCACAGGCCGCCAACCGCCGCCAGTAACAGGCTTTCAGTGAGCGTCTGCCGCATCAACCGAACTCGTCCGGCTCCGAGCGCCGCGCGAATCGCCATCTCCGAGCCGCGCGCGGCGGCACGCGCCATCGTCAGATTGGCGACGTTGGCGCAGGCGATCAGCAAGATCAACCCGACTGCGCCGAGCAGAATCAGCAACAGGCGCTTCGTATCGCCGACCAGTTGTTGATGCAGCGGGATGACGCGCGCCCGATTGCCGGCGAACGACATAACATTTTTCGGCTTTGCGCTTTCGTAGCGTTGCAGAATGTCCGCCAATTCCGCCTGCGCCTGCTCTCGGGAGACGCCGGTTTTGAGCCGCGCAATCACGTTGAACACTGTAATCATTAGATTGCCGTGTTCGCGCTCCGCGTCGAGCGCCATCGGCGTCCACAAATCCAACGGCTGAATGAAACGGAAATCCAGCGGTAGCACGCCGATGATCGTGTGGTTCTGATCATTGAGCGTGACGCTACGGCCAATGATGTTCGGGTCTGAACCGAAGCGGCGCTGCCACAACCTGTGGCTGATGATGGCGACCCGCTCGCCGCCCGGACGGTCTTCAGCGGCGAGAAAGTTGCGACCGCGCGCGAACTGCGCGCCGAGCATGGGAAAGAAGCCGGCGGTAACCACGCCACATTGCAACCACTCTGGCTCGCCCGCGCCAGTCAGAGTCGTCTCCTCGACGTTATACCCGGCAAGACTCTCGAGCGTCCGGTTCTGTTCGCCCCATTCGAGGAAGTGCGGGCCGGGAACCTGCCCCTTCGTCGAGATATCTGAAGACTCTTCGAGCCAGACCAATTGTTGGGGGGATTTGAACGGCAGCGGACGGAGCAATACCGCATCCACAACGCTGAAGATCGCAGTGTTCGCGCCGATGCCCAGGCTGAGCGTCAATACCGCCACCGCTGTGAAGGCCTTGTCCTTGAGCAGCATCCGCAGGCCAAAACGCAAGTCCTGAAACATTTCGTCCTCCAGTCTTCTCGGTTGCAGCCACAACGCGTCCATAAACGCGCCCGCGCTGTGCCACAGCAGATCGAGTTTGCCGCGCCGGTCGAGTTTGTCCCACTCAGCCAGCAGCGCTTCGCGATACTGCAAGTCCGCCTCCCACTCCTGCCGCCAATCGGCTCGCAATCGACGTGGCACGATCACGCCGATCAGCCGAACCAGCCACAGCCAGGGCCGCACGGGGGCTTTTCGTCCGCGTTGGCGCATAGCTCATCCCTTTCCGCGCGCGGGTTTGAGTTTGGGCGCGGGTTGTTCTAGATGATCCAGCAGCCGAAACCGCTTGCGCGCTTCGGCGAGCGCGTCCCTGCCCTCTTCGGTCACTTCGTAGTATTTGCGCGCCGGACGCTGTTCGGCCTGCGCGATGCTCTGCCGCTCCCACTTGGAATCGACGTAGCCCGCGTCCTCCAACCGCCTCAACGCCGGGTAGACCGTCCCGCTCGCCAGCCCCGTCACCGTCATTACTTCAAGTCCGTACTTATAACCGTTGTCGAGCGCCTGCAGGATCAGCGCCATCGTGTAAGAGAGATATCCTTTGGCCATTCTTCGCTCCTAGGTCCCCTGGGTACGCGTCGCTTCCAGCGCGCAGGCCTGAGCGCCAAATCCATTGGAGGCCCGCAACGCGCTTAGAGCCGGATGCGCGCGCTTGCAAGCGATAATCACTCGACGCTGGCGAGGCGACATCGGGAGCGTCTGCTTCCGATCAATATGCCTTTCGCCCAGACTGCGCGCTGGAAGCGACGCGTACCCAGGGGGCGGTTTTCATTTTTCAGGGCGTCGTTCGTAGCGTCATGAACGACGCCACCCTGTCTAATAGTTCAACAATTCATGTAGACACCTATACGTATAGGCTTCTACATAGGGTATTGTCAAGAAAAATCAACCCCGCAAGCCCGGCGTCACGCCATTAATTTTGTCGTCCGGATTTGTCGCCTCTTCTGACTGAGGAGGATGATGAGGCAAGCGGCTGGTTGGGACATCGGTAAGAAACCGCGCGCGTAGGGGCGGGTATTCCCCGCCCGCGTCCATGATCAACGTGGTTGGGCGGGGAATACCCGCCCCTACGCGCGCGGTACCGTACCGACTCCCCTCTATTTGAATCCTTTGGCAGCCAGTTGCGCCTTGAGCGCTTCGGCCACGACCGAATCGAAGCTGTTTCGTACGCCCGATTTCGACCGTTCCTTCTTGATGAATTCCTCGCGGTCCTTCGACAACTGCATGATTTCCGCGCGGATCTGCCGGCGTTGGGCCTGGCGTTTCTCGATCTCCTTTTTTCGTTCGGCGGGCGGAAGTTTGCGAAGCTCTTCGGGTAGCTCTTCGGGTTTAATATCTTCGAGCTTCAGGGTTCCGTTCTCAAGACTCTGCAAAAAGTCTCCGGCGTATGGCATGGAATTGATGGCCTTGTTCGTTGCGCGATCGGCCAGCGCCGGTTTAGCCGCGGCCGTCACTATTTTCTCCTCCGCCTCTAACCGCCCGGCCGTCGCGGCGGCCTGGTCTCCCGCCCTGCCATAGGTGAGATAAGTTCCGCCGAGTCGATTGCCGAGGGCGCTGAGCTTTTCGTCATACGGCGTGACGATCGCCACGACGCCGCTGTCTTGCGGGATGGCGAAGTATCGCCCTCCGCCATGTTGGGCGATCTCCTGCCAGACTTCCTTGGTCCCCGAAATGTCTCCGCACTGAATGGCGTTGACGATCATGCCTTTGCGCCTGGCTGCGACCGCAGTCGCCTTCGTATCCGGTTCGCCATGGTAATCGGTGTGGGGCGGGGCGTCGCCGACCAGAAAGACCACATGCGCGATCCGGTCGGATTGTTGCGACCATCCGGCCTTATGCACGGCGTCGGCCAGCGCTCGCCGCACATTCTCCGGCGTGTCTCCTCCTCCCTCGGCCCGGTAATCCATGAGCGTCGTATAAACGGCGTCCAGATTGTCAGTCATCGGGAAGACCTCGGTGACGTACCGGTCGCCGCGGTCGCGATAGGCCACCAACCCGATCCGCACGTTAGGCCGCGACTCCGATTGCATCACTTCATTTACAATTCCCCAGATGCGTTGCTTCGCGGCGCAGATTCGAAAACGCGTCGCGCCGCGCTTTTCATTCTTTCCGAGCCTAGCAACGCGACGTGAAAGTCCCATACGAGCAATCTAAGGTGAAATGTAGGGTTAATTTGACGGGCTGACAAAAGCAGAAGATCGAGCGCGCCGGCGCCGCCTTTTCTTATGATCCGGCATAACAATTGCGGCCAAATTATTTGGACGTTATGCCCGGAACATATTGGGAACACTTTTCACACGAGGCCGATATGGGCGTTCGCGGCGTCGGCGCGACAAAGGAGGAGGCGTTCGAGCAGGCCGCCGTCGCGCTGACGGCGGTGATCACCGACCCTGAAGGCGTCGCGCCGTTGGAAGAGATCGATGTCGAGTGCGAGGCGCCCGACGACGAGTTGCTGCTCGCCGAATGGCTGAACGCGTTAATCTATCAGATGGCGACGCGCCGGATGCTCTTCGCGCGCTTCGAGGTTCGGTTTGACGGTTCTCGTCTGAGCGGCAAGGCGTGGGGAGAGCCGGTTGACGTCGCCAGGCACAGTCCGGCCGTGGAGGTCAAAGGCGCCACTTACACGCAACTGAAAGTCGCGCGCGACGGGACTGGCGCGTGGCTGGCGCAGTGCGTCGTCGATGTGTAGTACTCCTGGGAGTTATCAAATAGCGCCTATAAGTCCTATAAGTCCCATAAGTCCTATTAAGTCCAATTACAGGAGGCGTTATGGACATTTCACAATTCACGCGGCATTCAGAGACCGAATGGCTTGTCGAAGCGTCGGGGAGGATGCGCGTACCGGCCGTCATTTACGCCACCGAAGAGCTGGTCCGCGACATGGATCAGAAGGTTTTTGAGCAGACGACGAACGTGGCCACGCTGCCGGGCATCGTCAAGGCGTCATACGCGATGCCCGACGCGCACTGGGGCTACGGCTTCCCGATAGGCGGCGTGGCCGCGTTCGACCCCGACGAGGGCGGGGTGGTGTCAGCCGGCGGAGTCGGCTTCGACGTCTCTTGCGGCGTCAGAACGATGACGACCGGCTTGACTGCGGAGGAGATCGAGCCGGTGAAGTCTCAATTGGCCGAGGCGCTGTATCGTCATGTGCCGGCGGGCGTGGGCAGCCGGGGGAAGATCAAATTGAACGACGCCGAGATGGACGAGATGCTCACCGGCGGCGCGAGCTGGGCCGTGGGCCGCGGTTACGGGACGCCGCAGGACCTGGAGCGCATTGAGGAGCGCGGCCGGATGCAAGGCGCCCGCCCCGAGGTCGTCTCGGCGCGCGCATGCAACCGCCAGCGCGAGGAGATGGGGACGCTCGGCTCCGGCAATCATTACTGCGAAGTTCAGCGCGTGGCCGACATCTACGACGCCGAGATCGCTTCGGCCTTCGGCCTCCGATTGAACGAGGTCGTGATCAGCGTTCACTGCGGCTCGCGCGGGCTGGGCCATCAGATCGGTACGGAGTTTTTGAAGAAAATGACTATGAGCGCGCCCGGCTACGGTATCGAGCTGCCCGACCGCGAGCTGGCCTGCGCGCCTATCAACTCTCCAGTCGGCGAGGAGTACCTGGGCGCGATGCGCGCCGCAATCAATTGCGCTCTGGCCAACCGCCAGATCATCACGCACTTGATCAGACGGGCGTTCGCCGAAATTCTGCCGCAGGCCGAGTTGAAGCTGCTCTACGACGTTTCGCACAACACCTGCAAGGTCGAAGAGCACGACCCAGGCGGCGGCCGTCGCCGGCTCTTCGTCCATCGCAAAGGCGCGACGCGCGCCTTCGGCCCCGGCCATCCCGACTTGCCTGAGGTCTTCAAAAAAACAGGCCAGCCGGTGTTGATCGGCGGCACGATGGGCACGTCGTCTTACATCCTCGCCGGGACGGGCGAGGGCGAAGAGCGTTCATTCAGCTCTTCGTGCCACGGCGCGGGCCGCGCCATGAGCCGCCATCACGCGTTGAAGCAGTGGAAGGGCCGCGAGATGATCGATTACCTGGCCGGCCGCGGAATCATCATCCGCAGCCCCTCGATGCGCGGCGTGGCCGAAGAGGCGCCTGGCGCTTACAAGGACGTCGGCGCGGTGGTTGACGCGGCTGACAGGGCAAGGCTCTCGCGCAAAATCGCGCGGCTCGAGCCGATGGTCTGCGTCAAGGGATGATCATTTTCCAGATGTCAGATGTCAGATGTCATTGCGGGATTGACGCGACTCTATGCCGGATTTCAACTATGTGTACGGAAAGAACAACCACGAGGGACCAGTAATCCCCGTGGTTGTTACAGTACATGCAATTGCAAATCGTTCTAGCAATGACATCTGACATCTGACATCTGATGACATCTGACATCTGACATCTGGGTGTCCTATTTGCCGTAACGAAAGGTGTAATCGCTTACACGTTGGCAGGGCTTGAGCTCTATCACGACGTTCGCAGCTTCCGCTTCTCGACGCAGCTTCGCGCGTTCGGACGCGTCCCAGGCCGCCGGACGCGCCGGTTTGTCGTTCGGCTCGGAGTCCGGGATGGGACGCGCCAGCAACCAGTATTTGCCCGGCGCCAGATTGCTGAAGCTGAATAGGCCATCGCTCTCGACGCGCGTTTCGGCGAAGCGCAACGCTTCGTCGCGCGCCTCGGGCTCGGCGGGCGCGAGATGAGCGAGCATCCTCGCCGGAAGCCTGGCTTCGCCTTCGGCGACTACTTTTCCTTTCAAGCCGGCGGCGCCCCCGCCCAGCGTAATCAGCGCGTTGGATAGTCGCTCGCCCGATTTAAGCGTCACGCCGTTGCGCGCGAGGTCGCTAGCCGCGGCCGGCGCGCCGCCGAGCCGCATCTCTTTTACATACCGATCGGCGCCTGGCAGCGGCGTTTCCAGCCGGTATCGTCCCGCCTTTAATCCGCGGATCGAGAAGGCGCCGGCCTCGTTCGCCTCGCCGGACGGCTGTGACCAGGAGGGCGAGGGCGGCGCGGCTGCGGCGACGTCGTCGCCATCAACAGGTCCGAGCCGGCCTTCCGCAGCACGAGAGGAAAAGTTATTCTGCGCATCCGGGGCAAAGACCAGAAAAACTCTTCCTTGAAATCTACATAGGACTGGTAGCGCAATCCTCGATCCTCAATCCTCGCTTCTGGCTAAAGCGCCCCCTGACGTGGTAAGCTATCGCCTCTTCTGAGAAGCGTTTGCGTTGGGCGTTCACAACGCAAAGATGAAACGCTCTCAATACCTTCAGCGCTATTATGGCTAGTAAAAACAATCTCAAAGACATCAAACGCTCCTCTTTCGGCCGGCCGACGCCAAGCGGGACGAACAAACCCGGCGGGCAAATGACTGAGTGGTTTACCAATCACATCTCGCGCCGTTCGCTGGGCAAGGGCCTGGCGTGGGGCGCCGTGTTGGCGATGGCCGGAGTCACCGTCTATCAATTGGCCGGCGGCAGTGACAAGGAAGTCGATGAAGACTCGTTCGCCCTGCAAAAGAAAGAGGGATGGAACGTCGGCTCGACCGACAAGTTCCTCAACTTCGAAGGACCGAGTCTGACCGACAGCCGGGGCAAGTACCTGACAGGATATGATCCGAACTATCTGATCTCGGTCTATCAGCCGCGCGATCCGAAATGGCAGCCCTTCTTCGTGACGACGCTGATTCAATCGCTCTCGCAGCAGTCGCTCAGCGGGCAGATGAAGCCGGTCTTTACGGGTCAGATGCGTGAGACTTCCGAGCGCGCCGAGGCGCTGCGCAATCTGATCTCGCAGGCCCCGAACCCGAGTCAGACGATGATCATCTCCGACCTGCCGGGGCCGCAATCGGTCGCGCTCGGCGCGGCGATGGCAGACACGGCTCAATTGGTCCCGGCCTTCGACAACTGGCCGCACCCGCTCGGCGTGGTTCGCTCGCACGAGACGCTGGGCGCGATGGCCTATTACGCCGGCGAAATCGATGAGAAGCGTTCGAAGCTGAAAGATAACGCGCCCGCGATCTTGCTGCTCGACAGCAACCGCCTGACCGCTTACACCGATCAGGACACGCAATTCGACAACCGCTATTTGGCGAAGCTGCCGCCCGCCGACCAGCTCAAACAGCGCGGCGTCCAGCAGGTGATCTATCTGGTCAAGGACGAGAGTCAGAAAGAGGAACTTGACGACATCAACGATGACCTGGTCGAGTGGCAAAAGCAGGGGATCAACGTGCGGATGCTGCGGCTCTCGGAGTTCAAACCCGTCGAAGAGCCGACTCAAGCGACCGTGGCCGGGACGACGACGACCACTGTTCAACGCCATTATTACTACGGCGGATACCCCTGGGGGTCCTGGTGGTTCTACAACCACTACGGATACGGCTATCCGCGCGAAGTCATAATTTATCGCGACGGGCGCAACATCCCGATCCCGCGACCGACGACAGGCCCGACTTTCGAACCTCCTACCTACCGCCCCACTTCGCGTCCGACGGTCTTCAGCAGTTCGCGCGTCGGCGGCGCTGCTGGAGTGGGCAAAACCAGGCCGAGCGGCTTCGGCCGCACCAGCGTGCGGATGTCGGGCGACGGTCACGTTACCGGCACGCGGTCGGGACGCTCAGGCTCTTACGGCCGCAGCGGCGGCGGATGGTTCGGCGGCTAAATAAGAAGAGTGAGCATAAATCAGATCGGCGGAGCCTTTGGAGTGCGGCGGTTCGGCGCCGCTTTGGTAGTCATCTTTGGGTACTACAGACTCGCGGGATCAGAGACCCGAGTAGGCTTCCTTTCCATGATTGCCGGAGTATCGAAGTGGACTACCAAAGCGGCGCCGAACCGCCGCACTCCAAAGGCTGTCGCCATTTCATGTAGTTGACGATATTCAACAAATCGCACACGCCTCAAACATGTATGATCAATCCTAACCCTGCGCTCCTGTTATTAATGACCAGTGGGACTTATCTGCTCGTGATGTTGATCTTCGCCGCCATTTTCGCCGGCGGACTTTATCTGGCTTGGCGCGGCTCCGGCGAGAACCAGATCGACCGGGGGCGAAGATCGTTTCTCGGCGGGCGCGGCGCGCGTGATGACCACGCGCTCTTCTTCGGCCTTCAACTGGTCATTCAGATCTTCGGCAGTGACCAGTTGCGCGCGCGCATCCACCGCCTGATCGAGGCGGAAGACGAAACCGACAGCGCCGACGAAAAACGTCGCTTCATGAAATCGGTCGCGTCGATGCTGATTGAAAACCAGTACGCCTGGGAATACGGCTTCTGGGAATTTTCCGCCGACGCCGACCACGCCATCAAATCGTTCAACCAGTGGCGCAACGAGATCGAAGCCTCGATGGCCACCGAGCCTGAGGAGATGGGCGAGATCGACCGTCTGCACCGCTTCTCCGATCAGAAAGAGTACCTGATCGTCTCGCTGCTGATGCTGATCGATAACAGCGACGAGCCAGTCTCGGACGACGTCGGCGATTACCGCTTCCGCCCCACCTACTCGCAACTCGCGCTTCCCTTCCGACAGTTGTGCGAAGGTTTCGACGAGTCGGAATACTGGCGCTCCGAGACCTTCGAGAGACTGCTCAACGGCATCCGCGCCCTCGACCCGCGCGCGATCGAACGCGACGGAATCTATGTCTACCCGGGATCCGAGCAGGACGGGCTTTCGTCCTTCGATCTGTTGAGCGAAGAGGGGTGGAAATATCTGACCGATCACTCATTCCGGTTGAGCTAGAATCAGTACCGCGAGCGGTAGCGAGCGAGGCCCTATCAATAGATCTATTGATAGGGCCTCGCTCGCTACAGCTCGCGGTACTGATTCGGCTAACTAATTCCTGAGCAAATCCGCCGGATTCAGTCCCGCCGCGCGGCGCGCGGGGAGATAGCACGCCAGCAAGGACGCGCACAGGAGAATGAGCGCGACCGCAGCCAGTGAAAGTGGGTCGGTTGGGGCGACGGCGAAAAGCAGGCTGCGCAAGGACGACGCTACGATCACAGCGCCGAGCAGCCCTACGAGGGCGCCGAGAACCACGGACCGCAATCCGCTCGCGAAGACCCACCGCATCACTCCGCGTGGCGAAGCGCCCAGCGCCATCCTGAGTCCGATCTCCCGCGTACGATTGGCTACCGAGAGACTGACAACGCCATAGACGCCGATCACCCCCAGCAACAGCGCCACTACAGCGAACGCCGAAGTCAACAGCATCTCGAAACGCCTTTGCGCGATTGATGCGGATACGATTTCCTTTACCGTCCGCATATCCGCGATGGGAAGGTTCGGCGCCAATTTCCTGACTTCCGATCGTATGGCCGAAGCCAGCGCGGCCGGCGCCCCCGATGTCCGCACTACCATGCTCATATTGTTTGTGGCGCGCTGATGATAGGGCCGGTAGAGTTGAGGCAGCAGTTCGCGTTCTACTGAGCCAAGCCGGACGTCTCCCACAACTCCCACGATTTCACGCAATGGCTCGGTTTCGTCGCCTTCGCGGATGGCGCGCCCGATGACGCTGGTCAGCGGGTCATTCGGCCATAGCCGCCTTGCCAGAGACTCGCTGATCACCGCCACCGGAGTCTGATCCTGCTCCGTGAAGAAACGACCGGCCTTCAAAGCGGTCAAGCTTGCGGCAAAGTACCCGGGCGACGCGCTCCGTTGCCCTGCGACCGGTCGCTGCATCACAACGCTCTGGAAATCGGTATCCGTCTGATAAAAGATTGTCTGGCTTCCGGAGACTCCCATTGCAGGCAGGTCGCTGATGGCTCCAACGGCTTCGACGCCGGGAAGACCTCGAATGTTTTCTGTCAATTGCTGAAGAAACGCAATCCGCTGCTCAGGCGTCGGGTGACTCCGTCCGGGAAGGGCGAGACCGAGAGCGAGTGTCCGTTCCACCTCATAGCCGCGGTCAACACGCGACAGCCGGACGAAGCTGTGAAGTAGTAATCCGGCGGAGGTCAGCAAAGCTGTTCCGAGAGCAATCTGGACCGAGACCAAAGCGAATTGAAAGCGCGCCGCTTTGCGCCCCGACACGCTGCCGCCCCCTTCTTTCAGAGCGTGCGTCGCATCCGCCCGCGACGCGCGCCAGGCGGGAACCGCCCCGCAGACAACGCCGGTCAGTATAGCGATGGCCATCGCGAACAGCAGGACCGGCAGGTTCAAAGGCGTACCGCCAAGCAGTTTCTCCGCCGCAGGATCGTATGCGGCGAGCAATCCGGCCGTTGAATAGGCGACCGCGATTCCGACAAAACCGCCCGCCAGGGCCAGCGTTGCGACCTCCGTCATCGCCTGCGCCAGGAGTCGAATGCGCCCGGCCCCGAGCGCAGTTCGAATTGCAAACTCGCCGGTCCGACCGGCGAATCTCGCAAGCAGCAGATTCGCAAGAGTCACACAGGCGGTCAGTAGCAGTATTGCGGACGCCGCGAAAACCAGTAGTAGCCGAAGCCGGAACTTTCCGGAATAGACCTCGCGAATGGGTATAAGCCGCAGCGCTAGTGTGACCTTCACCTCCGGCGCTACCCTGCGGACGTAGTCGTAATAAAACGCCTCAAGTTGCCGCCGTCCATGTTCGGCGCTTTCATTGGCCTTGAGCCGCAACAGAAGCCCGGTGTTGAAGTTCTCTCCTTCCAGTTCGGCTGGCGCCGGCGCGATGGGTTTCCAAATGTCAATTCGTGGAGCGAAGCCGAGCGTGCTATGAAGCTGGGTTCCGGTCGGAACCAGCTGAGAAGGGGAGGCGATTCCAACTACCAAATGATTCTGGCCGTTCAGTTCGATGGTTCGGCCCACGAGGTTGGGATCAGCCCCGTAACGCCGTCTCCACAACGCGTCACTGATGACGACCACTCTGTCCGCGCCAGGCGTCTCCTCTTCCGGAGTGAATCCCCGGCCGAACGCCGGAGGGACTCCGAGGAACTCAAAGAAATTCACCGAGACACGAGCGCCTCCTACTCTCTCCGGCTCGCCATTCCCGGTCAGATTCCATCCGCCCGTCTGCAAGGCGGCGACTGCCGAAAACGCAGTTTCCGCCTTACGCCACTCCAGGTAATCCTGGATGCGTCCGGGAACGCTCAAGCTCCTCTCCGGTATGCCGATCTCGACGGCGTATATCCGCTCCGCTTCCGGATACGGAAGAGGCTTCAACAACGTGGCGTAGACGACGCTGAACACCGCAGTGTTGGCGCCGACGCCCAACGCCAGCGTGAGCGCGGCCGCGGCGGTGAAGCCGGGAGTCCTGAGCAGCATTCGCGCGCCATACCGCGCATCCTTCCATAACTCTTCAAGGCGCCGGAATCGCGCGATGTCGCGATAGGCTTCTTTCGTCCGCTCGACTCCGCCGAAACTCAACCGCGCCGCGCGCCGCGCCTCTTCCTCGCTCATCCCTCGGCGGAGGTTCTCCGCCGTTTCCATCTCCAAATGAAACTGCAGTTCGCGATCCAGCTCGCGTTCGATATTCCTGCGGCGCAGGCCCACGCGCAGGCGATGAAATAGTTTGCGAAGCATGGCTTGTCCCTCCCTTCAGGACGCCTGCAAGATTTGCTCGATGGCGGTCGATAGCCGCCGCCAGTTCTCGGTCTCTTCCGACAGTTGTTTGCGCCCGGCTCGGGTCAGTTTGTAATACTTCGCCTGCCGGTTGTTTTCAGTCACGCCCCACTCGGAGTCGATCCACCCCCGCTGCTCCAGCCGCAGCATGGCCGGGTAGAGCGACCCCTGGTTGACGACGAGCGCCCCGCTGGAGATTTGCTGAATGCGTTGGGTAATGCCCCAGCCGTGCATCGGCTCGAGGGCCAGAGTCTTGAGAATGAGCAGGTCTAGCGTCCCCTGCAAAAGTTCAGATTTCGGTTTGGTCATGATGCTCCTCCAGATTTCCTGGAGGAAGGATACACGTCTTCTTGTAGACGATCAAGAGAAGAAGGAGGGTTCAGTCACGGAAAGTTTGAGCTTGCGGCGACATGCCATTCAGAAGTTTGACAATCTATTGCAATATCGCGGGATCGCTCACACGCCGCGTAGCGGCGCCTGAATTTAGCCGTGGGTTTCAACCCACTGTGGGCGTGAATTTTTCCCCGTCGCGTCAGCGACGATTGAATCCCGCTCAAACGCCGATGTCGCGGAGGGTTCAACCGTCGCTCGCGCGACGCGGGAATATTCGCCAACCGTCCCGTGGGTTGAAACCCACGGCTAAATTCAGGCGCCGCTATGCGGCGGGGAGATCAGACTTTTTCTTCAGACGGCGCTCGGTGTAATCCTTCCTGGCTTGAAGCGATTCGGGATCGGCGAGGGCGCTGATCAGGGCTTCTCCGTCGGCGAACGCGGTCAGGCCGGCGCTCATCGCGCGCGCGACGGCGTTGACGTGTTCTTTAGTAATGACCACGGGGACCGACGGCTTGGCGATGATCTCAGAGGCTAGACGCTCGACGCATTGATCCAGCCCGTCGAGCGGCGCGACGCGATTGACGAAGCCCATCTCTTTGGCCTCCTGAGCCGTGAAGGGGCGGCAGGTCATGACCAGTTCTTTTGTCATAGCCGGGCCGATTTCGCGCGTCAGCCGAGGGATGGCGCCCCAGGTCAGCGGAATGCCAAGTTCGATTTCGGGGATCGAGAATCGCGCGTCTTCAGCCGCGACGCGCAGGTCGCAGGCCGTGGCCAGCACGACGCCCCCGCCGACGATGTGCCCGTGCAATCGAACAATAGTCGTCGCGCGCATCTGTTCGATGGCGTCGGCCATGCGCCGTCCGTATTGGGCCGCTTCGCGGCGATAGAGCCAGGATTTGCCCGAATCGGGGACCGCCTCCGCAGTCGGGGATTCTTTGAGATCGGCGCCCGCGCAGAAGGCCCGTCCCGCGCCGCCCACGATGACGACGCGCGCTTCGCGCTGCTCGTCGAACCACCGCGCGGCTTCGACCAGTTCGCGCAGCATCGCGGCGTTCATCGCGTTCAACCGTTCGGGGCGATTGAGCGTCAGCCGCCCGAGCGGCCCGTCGATTTCCACCTTTATCGTCTTGAAGTTCATTTCTTGGGCTCCCCCCGCCGAAATTCACATACTGATCGATACGGTACGGGGAGCGTGAGCGACCTGAGCTCCGATCAATAGGCCTCTTGACCAAAGCTCAGGTCGCCGACCTTCCCTGTACCGTACCCTAGGGGTCGCCCTCACTCCTCCCGCAGCGCGATGGTCGGATCAAGTCCAGACGCGCGTCGCGCGGGCAGCCCCGACGCGATTACGGCGATGATCAGGAAGAGCGCCGCCATCGCCGCGAAAGTAACTGGGTCGGTGGCTTTGACGCGATAGCGACGCCCGCCGCGCTGAGGCGCAGTCCGTGCCCGACTACAAGTCTAAAGACGCTCCCTGGCGCCGCGCCAAGCGCCATCCGGACGCCGATCTCCGCCGTGCGCTGCCGCACCACGGTCGATAACACGCCGTACAGCCCCACGCCGGCGAGCAGCGCCGCGATGACCGCGAAGACGCCGATGAGCAGGAGAGAAAAGCGCGTCCCCGCCTGCGCCCGTTCCACCAGCGCGTCCATCGGCCGCATTTCGGTGATCAAAAGATTCGGGTTGAGTTTGGCGATCTCGGCGCGGACCGAAGCCGCGTACTGCGCGGGGTCTCCCTTGACGCGAACGGCCCACCGCGAAGCGAAGCCGTGACTCCGGAAGCCGTCAGTGAAGTAGATCTGTTCACGCCCAGGCTCCGCCAGCGAAGTGTTACGTTGATGCCCTACCACGCCGATCACTTCGACCCATTCCGGCTCCGGGCTGCGGGCGCGGATGAGTATGCGCTTCCCTACAGCGGATTCGTTCGGGAAGGCTTTCGCCGCGAGAAACTGGTCAACGACCACTACGTTCCGCTCGGGCGCATTGTCGGCCTCGGTGAACACGCGTCCCGCGAGAAGCGGCGTGCGGAGCGTTTCGAAATAACCGGGGAGCACGGTTTGATGATCCACCGCCTGAAATTTGGTCGGGTCGGAGAGAGCCTGTTCCAGTCCCCATCGGATCGGACCGAATCCTCCCGCGAGCGGGAACGGGCTGGAGGCCGTCACGCTTTCGACGCCCGGCAGCGCCCGCAATCGGCCTTGCGCCTCGCGCATGAAAGTGGCGCGCTCCTGCGGCTGCGGCCCGCCGCGAGGGCCGAGCAGCTGGAATGTGAGAAGACCTCGCGAGTCGAAGCCGGGATCGATGCGCTGCAGGGCGATGAAACTGCGGAACATCAATCCTGAGCCGATGAGCAACACAAACGAAAGCGCGACCTCTATGATCACCACGATATTGCGCAGCAGCCGGCCGCCTCCGAGCCCGCCTGTTCGACCGCTCCCGCGCAGGATGTTCATGACATCCGGTCGCGAGGCTTGCAGCGCCGGCGGCAGTCCGAAGATCACAGCCGCAGCCAGCCCGGCCAACGCCGTATACGCGAGCGCGGCGGGATCGAGCCTTATCGTATCGAGGCGAGGCAGATTCGCAGGCGCGATGGCGAGCAGTTGGCGGACGCCTAACCACGCCAGGCCCAGGCCGAGGAGCGCTCCTGCCCCCGCGAGCAGCAGGGCTTCCGCCAAAAGTTGGCGCACGAGGCGTCGCCAACCGGCGCCTAGCGCGGCGCGTACTGCAAGCTCACGCTGGCGCAATGAAGTCCGCACAAGCAGCAGGTTCGCCACATTCGCGCACGCGATGAGCAGAAGGAAGATGACCGCGCCTGTCAGCGCGATGATGGCGGGCCGAACCTCCGCGACCAGATATCCGCCCATTGGCTCCAACCGGAAATGGAAGCCGGCGGTTTGCCGGATCGTGTCGGCCTTTCTGCTCTCTGTTGCGACCACTTCGGCTTCGGCCCGCGCCTGCCCTAAGGTCGCGCCGTCTTTCAAACGGCCGATTATCCAGTGAGCGACGTTGTTGCGGTTGGCGATGTCGTAGTTGAGGCGCGCTGCCAACCAGACGTCCGGCAATCGTTCCGAGTTCAGCTTGGGCGGAAGGAGCAATTCGAAGCCAGGCGCCAGCACGCCCACTATTTGCAGCCCTCCGCTTCCGCCGCTCGACATGCCTTTGCCGAGAATGGCCGTGTTCCCGCCATAGCGCCGCTGCCAGTATTCGTAACTCAGGATCGCGATGGTCGGCAGAGGCGGAGCCTGCGCCGCCGTCGCGCCGTCCGCCTGTTGCGGCTGCGGCTGGCCGTCGGCTTCCGTGAAATCACGGCCAACTGCGATCTTCGCGCCGAGCAACCGGAGGAAGTTCGGCGTGACCGTAGCGACGCGAACCTGCTCAGGAGCGCCGTCCTCACGCGGCATGATCCTGCGGCCCGTGTTGACGGAGGCGATGTCCTCGAACGTCGTCTTCGCTCCGTTGCGCAAGTCGAAGACGTCGACGTTTGAAAACGGCCAGTCAGTGACGTTGCGTTGCTTCAGCTCAGCCACTCCCAATACCAACCGATCCGGATTCTTGTAGGGGAGCGGACGGAGCAGCACGGCGTTGGCGACGCTGAAGATCGCCGTGTTCGCGCCGATGCCGAGAGCGAGCGTGATGACCGCAATCAACGTGAAGGCAGGATTCTTCAATAACATTCGCATGCCGTAGCGCAAGTCTTGCAGTAATGCGTTCATTTCTCCTCCTTGTGTCACTGACAATTCGATAGCGCGGCGCGCGAATTACTTTGGCGGAAGCGGCGCCGCAGGCACAGATGTTATGCTGACGTTGCCGTGCCCTGTCGTGGCGCGCACCTCGACGCGCACCGGTTTGCGATCATACTCGCGACTTTCAGCCTGGTCCTGGGATTTGAACTCGCGCGCGACCCCCTCACGCGGCGCCCCTTCGTTGATCGCGATGCGAACCGCGCCTCCGTTGGACCCGCCCAGAGCCCTCACGCCGAGAGACGGGTCCGGCTGTATGGCGATGTTGATGGCGCCGCCCGTGCTCGCCGTCAACCGGCAAGTGGATGCGATACGCACCTTCGCCGTGATCGGCGCGCCGAGCGCATCCGGCTCGTTGGAGATGTCCACGTCGCCGGTGAGGATCACGTTGTCGAGTTCGACGCCGCCGATGTAACCGGGGATTCCTTTAAACTTGTCGCCTACGCGGCCGCGGAAGCTCCCCGCCGACAGCGTCAGGCGGCGGACCCCAAAAACGCCGTGGTAGGCCTCACTGCTGATGCGGTAGGCGCCACGCGCGGGTACCTGCAAACGGATGTGGACCCATGTTGGCTGGCCGCCTGGTGTCGTGAAGCCAAGAGTTGAGTGCCAGACGCGGACCATCAAACGCCCTTGATTCGCTGTCATGTATACGCGCGCCTCGGTCTCCTCAATCACGCGCTTCGCCGCCTCGCCCGAGGCCAGAGGCGTCGGCGGTTTGCGTCATTACTCGCTCTGCGTGATAACCATGAATCTTGATACCGGTATCCGTCTTCTGAACCGCCAACGCCTTGCCAGGAGGAGGCTCATATTGACAGTCGCTCTGCCGCGTCCGGTAGCGCTCATCCTGGGCTCCTGACGACGCGTTAGGGAGCGAGTTTGGTTGGAGCTGTGTCTTGAAACGGTCCTGGGCGTCTTGAGCCCGAAGATGATGGGGATAGAAGGCGAACGCCAGGACCAGGATCATTGAGTAAAGTGTTTTTCGCATCGTCAAATCCTCGTTGGGAGAATGTTTCTACGACGCGCGCCGAGTCAGTACCGCGAGCGGTAGCGAGCGTGGCTCCCGTAAATAGCCCTCCGTTGTAGCCACGCTCGCTACCGCTCGCGGTACTGACTCGGCGCCGCATCGCTCGATTAGCCTTTCAATGCGACAGTCAGTGATCGCTCACGCCTACTCATTCCTGAGAGCGACCATCGGATCCACCTTCGTCGCCCGCCGCGCCGGTATCCAGCAAGCCAGCAGGGCGACGAGCGTCAGCAGAAATGCGATCACGACGAACGTCAACGGATCACGGGCGCTCACGCCGAACAGCAGGTGGGACATCAATCGGGAGCCTATAAGCGCGACGCCCAGCCCCAGCGCGAGGCCGAGCGCCACCAATTTCATTCCCTGTCCGATGACCGACTTCAACGCGTCTCGCGACGTTGCGCCGAGCGCAATGCGAATGCCCAATTCGTGTGTGCGTTGCGCGACGCCGTACGACATCACGCCGTAAAGTCCGATGGCCGCCAGCGACAATGCCACGACTGCAAACAGGCTGAAGAGCGCGAGCGTCAACCGCCGCGTCGCCAACACTCGTTCCATTCTGTCTTCCATCGTAAGCGGCTGGACAAGCGGCAGGTTCGGATCGATCTTGCGCACGGCTTGCCGCACGGAGGCGAGCAGGGCGGCCTGATCGGTCTGTGAACGGACGGCGATGGCCAGGAAAGGCCACGGCTGTTGCAAATGCGGTGAGTAACAATGCGGGCTGTCGGCGAGATGTAATCCGTCGTGTTTGACGTTGGCGACGACGCCCACTACCTCGATCCACGGCTCGCCCGGGCCTCCGAATCGGATTCGTTTGCCGAGCGCTTCTTCGTTCGGCCAGACGCGATTCGCCATCGCCTCGTTGATAATGACCACCGGCGGCGCGCTCGCGTCGTCGCGCTCGGTGAAGGCGCGGCCTTTGACAAGCGGGACGCGCATCGCCTCGAAGTAGCGCGGGTTGATGGCGTGATGGCCGACCAGCGTCCGATCCTCGGGCGCGGCGCCGCGGCCTTCGATCTCGGGGTAGTCACGCGTATCCGTGCCTTGAATCGGAAAATCATCGCTGATGGCGACGCCCCGAGCGCCGGGCAAAGCTTCCAGACTCGCCGTCAGTTCTTTTATAAACCGCGTGTTCGCGGTAACCGTCCCGTATCGTTCGCCCGTCAAGGCTATCCACATCGTCATCAGATTGTTCGGATCGAAGCCGGGCTTGACCGCCGTCAATCGCGCGAAACTTCCCACTAGCAGCCCCGCGCCGATCAGCACGACCAGCGCCAGCGCGACTTCTGCCACGACCAGTCCCTGGCGCAGCCGATTGCGACCCACGCCCGTCCGTGCGCCGCGCGCGCCATCTTTGATTGTCGAGACCAGATCGGTTTTAGAGGCGGCCAACGCCGGCGCCAATCCGGAAACGACGCCTGCGGCCATCGACACGGAGAGCGTGAAGAGAAAGACCGTGGTGTCCAGCCTGGCTTCTTGTAAACGCAGGGCGCCCTCCGGACTCAAGGAGAGGAGCAATTCCACGCCCCATGACGCAAGCAACCATCCGGCCAGTCCCCCTGCGAGCGATAGCAAGACGCTCTCCGTCAGCAATTGTCGAATCAGCGAGAAACGTCTGGCGCCGACGGCGGCGCGGATCGCGATCTCGCGATAACGCGCCGTGGCCCGCGCCAGCGACAGATTGGTCACATTCGCGCAGGCGATCAGCACTTGCGCCTGTTGAACTGTCGCGCCCGGTTTGAGCCTCCCCATCACTCTGAGGTAGTGATTCTCGCGCATCGCCAGCGTGTCGCCGCGGTAGTTCATCTGATAGTCCGGCGCCATCTGGCTCGGGCTGAGCCATAAATCCATGCTCAGGTTCAATTGAAAGTTCGGCGGCATAACTCCGATCACGGTCGCGCTCTCGCCGTTGATCGTCAGCGATCTGCCGATCAGACTCGGATCGCCTCCATACCGCTTTTGCCATAGGCCGTAACTGACGACCGCCAAGCGCGGCGCGCCCTGGCGGACGTCTTCGGGCTGAAACACGCGGCCGCGCGCCGCCGGAACGCCGAGCAGCGAAAAATAGTTGGGCGAAACAATCATGCCCTGCACATACTCCGGCCCGGCGCCGCCGGTCACCGTGAAAGGCATATTGCGATAGGCCGCCATCTCTGTGAAGGATGTCTGCTGCGCCTGGTAAGCGAGGAACTCGACCGGCGAATGATTCGCCTGTCCAAACTTGGGAACCGTCCCCCATACCCAGACCAGCCGCCCCGGGTCTTTGAACGGCAGCGGCCGCAGCAGCACGGCGTTGACGACGCTGAAAATCGCGGCGTTCGCGCCGATGCCGAGCGCCAGTGTGATCACGGCGATCAGCGTGAAGCCGGGATTCTTCGTCAACATTCGCGCGCCGTAGCGCAGGTCTTGCCAGAGTGTTCGCATAATTTCATTGCCCCGTTTTTGCCGCCGCGCTCTTCGTGGCCTTCCATGCGCCTTTTTCGACTACCTCCGTCGAGCCTTTCGGGGAGACGGCATATGTGCCCTCAAGTCTATCTCCCTGGAATTGCCCTTCAATCGCGCTTTCCATCTGGCCATCCATAATCTCGACCTTTCCTTTCATCTTCCCATCCGCGACCTGCAGCGATTTGAAATCGGCTGCGTGATCTCCATTCTGATTGACCCATTTCATCATGCCGCGCCACTGCCCCTTCTCGTCCTTGCTCAGCGTATAGGAGAGTTTGTTCGTGTATCCGTCATCAGTGCTGTAGGAGCCGGCCCACTCGCCGACGTATTTTTGATCGTCCGAGCCGCTCCCCTGTCCGCCGGCGCCCGGATTTTCAGCGGCGACCAGGATTGACGGAACCATTCCTGTCAAAGCAAAGATCAGCAACGCGACCTGGAAAAGTTTGCTTCGCATAAATTCCTCCTTGGTTTTTTGGATGTGCAGAAGGCCTACTTGGCCAGGGCCTTGTACTCAAACGGCGTGCCTTGCGTCCGCTGTCGGCCAATTGTCGGGGAGATTTGAAGATGAAGGGATGAGCGGAAATCTGTGGATTAGGTTAGTGTCCACATTTGGGAATCAGCCATCCCAGATGCGGACACATTATTTTCATTTTGAGCGGTGAACTGAGGTTTTCATCTCGCATTCTATTACGCAAGCGCAAAGGTCGCCCTGACAGAATCCCATATTAGTCATTTGCATTAGCGTAGATTGGTGGTACACTCAAGCTTAATCTGGTAGCAGTCTCTTACTCTCCCAAACCTTAGTTATCCCCCCTCACGAACCGCTCTTACAACAATCAGCGAACAAAAAAGCCAGTTAGCGTTTGCATCGCACAATTCAGTGTGGCGGATGACCTAGGCGGTACGTTTTGCCGCGCCCGCTTATGCCCATCTTGCCGCTCGCGTGTTGTTAACCTTTTCAATCCAACAAGCCACAACTTGTGTGCCTTTCAAGGGAGAAACATCATGCTGAAACGTTTGAATTTTTACGCAAGCGTTCTGCTTCTAGTGCTGATGTGCGCATCAGTATTAGTCCAGACTCAACCCAATCCGAAAATCGTCAAAGCAGAGCCGAGAGACCTTCCTGCAAATTTTTATCGAAGAGTGTCTCGGCCAAACGCAGGTCTCGCGCCTCGCGCGTTCAAGCAACGGCTTACAAACAACGCGGCGCAGGTCTTCAATCTTGGTAGAAAATTGAACGCCGCCCCAACCGCCGCGTCTATCGCGCAGGCCGGCGGAAACCTTAGTTGGACTCAGTGGAGTAAAGACCCACAGCACACGGGGTTCATAGACCTGGTCGGACAGAGCTTCGACGCAGTGCTTGCTGACATTGTTTATGATCCGCACGCCGCCGCTTCGGCCGCCGACCAGGACGGCGATTTGCTCGTCCACTACCAGACGCCATTGACGGATGGCAACGATGTTTTCATGGAGTTCAAGACGGGCGTCTTTACAACGCTTCAACACTGGGAGACGCAAATCTGGAATCAGAAGCGCCTCCACTGGGATGACGGCCGGTTGACCGAGAGGTGGACCTTTCAAAGTGACTGGAAACCCGTGCCTTCCTTTAGCACAGTGACCGGGAATGGCCCGGCCTGGGAGCCGGTCTATCACGCGACGCTTGTCGGTGATTTCGTCTATGATCCCGGATTCGGCGGAACGGTCTATAAACTCGACAGAGGCAGTGGCAATGTTGTTGCCCGCATCAATCCGTTCGGCGGCGCGGTCGATCCTAACATCTACGTCGCCGGGCCGCTCAGCTCCGACAGCGCGGGCAACGTCTACTACAACGCCATCAAGCTCGACCCGGCCAATCCGTGGGACGTCGATGTGGTCAACTCATGGCTCGTCAAGATCGCGCCTGATGACTCGGTGACCAAAGCGACCTTCGCATCGCTAACGCCGGGCGCTCCGGCCGGAACCGATCAGTGCAAAGTGGGATTCGCCACAAAACCGCCCTGGCCTCCGAGCCCAGACGCCCAGCCGCCGACGGCCCCTTGCGGCTCGCAGCGTCCGGGCATAAACGTCGCGCCTGCCATCGCGCCCGACGGCGCCGTTTACACCGTGAGCCGCGGTCATTTCGTGACCCGCTATAACTATCTGATCGCGGCCAACCCGGACCTCACGCCGAAGTGGAACGCTTCACTACGCGATCGCTTGAATGACGGCTGCAATGTTCTGATTCCGCCCAACGGCGAACCGGGCGGTTGTAGGAAGGGCGCTCACACGGGGGTCGCTCCCGACACGAACGAACCGCCGCCGGGTCGCGTGCTTGATGACGGGACCTCTTCGCCTGTCGTTCTTCCTGATGGAAGCGTCGTATTCGGCGCTTACACCAGGTACAACTACGCTCAAGGGCATCTGATGAGGTTCAGTTCTACAGGCCAGTTCCTCGCGGCCTACTTGTTCGGCTGGGATGTCACTCCGGCAGTCTTCGGCCACGGTGGTACATACTCGATAATCACCAAAGACAATCATTACTCGGCAGGCTCGTATTGTAACGATGACAAAGTTTGCCCGCCGGATCGCACGGCCACAACGCCGAACGATCCCGAGCAGTACTTCATCACCCAGCTCAACCCCGACCTCGGAGTAGAGTGGCGGTTCAAGAACACAAACACGCTCAGTTGCACTCGCCAGCCGGACGGCTCGGTCACCTGCGTTGATGATCATCCGAACAGCTTCGAGTGGTGCGTGAACGCGTTCGGCGTAGATCGCAACGGCGTTGTATACGCCAACAGCGAGGACGGTAACGTCTTTGCGATCAATCAAGGCGGCGCGCTCAGGCAGAAGAGATTCCTGCAACTTGCGATAGGCGCCGCTTACACGCCGATGACTATCGGTCCCGACGGAAAGATATACACGCAGAACTTCGGCCACCTTTTCGTCGTAGGCAATGCGCCGTAAGGCCCGATCGCAGGCAATGGGCGAGGAGTGTTCAAGCTCAATGCGATAAGACGGTAACGAAGCAAAACGATTAATCGCCGAGAGAGGCCACCTGTCACTTGAATGTGAGGGCGCGCTCGCGCTGGCAATGCCGCCGCAATCGCGACGGATAATTCACCTGTTTCAGCCTCCGGTCGCAATGCGTTACCGGAGGCTGATTTTTTGCGGAATTACGCGGAGTCAGTCTGCCTGAACTGATGAATCAACTGGGCGTTTCATTCCCTGAAAATGTCCGATGGGAATTTGATTGACCTGCGATGGCGGCTCGTTTATTTTTGGCGCGATTCAGCGAGCTGAATCTATCTCTGGCGCCGCCGGACATCAGCAACCCGGGGCAATCAAGCCAGCACAAGCTGAGGTAATGTACAAATGTCAAATCTGTGGTAACAACTCTCAACCTCGAACTCCCGCCTATCGAATTACCATCGAAACTCGTCAAGTCCGCTATCCGTATCGCGTAAAAGTGAACGCTTGCTACAAGCTTCAACGTGACGGAACCACGAAGTTCGTCAGAACCGATGACCCGGGTGGCTGCGGGCTGGAGAGCGCGCGCGAGGCGCTGGTGTGTCACGATTGTTTCGTCAAATTGACGAAGCCGAACTGACAGGAGAATCGCGAGATGCGGCGGCTGTTTCGGGCCGTCGCATCTTCGGCCGTCGCTAGGGTTTGTAATCCTGCCACAACCAGCGCAAGCTGTCTGGCAAAATCGCGCGCCCGTGCCGGTCACTGTGGAAGCCGTGTCCCCACTCGAATTTGAAATCGTACTTGGCGAAAGCCAGCGATTTGGCCATCTGCTGGTTGGCCAGGGGCCAATTGCCATGTTGATTGTCCAGATCGTTTTCGCCGTCCTGCAGGAATACGCGGATCGGCTTCTTCGGAGTCTTGCGAATCAGCGCCTGGTAATTGTGTCCGCCTTCGCGCAAGGTCGGCCCGCTGGCGATGTTGGTAAAGCTGCCGACCCACGACAGAACTTTGCTGAACTCATTCGGGCGCTCCCACGCGACGGTGAACGCGCAGACGCCGCCGCTGCTGATGCCGCCGATGGCGCGGCTGGCGGCGTCATGGCGCAGTTTGTAACTCTTTTCGACCTCAGGAAGAATCTCTTCGAGGAGGAACCGCGCGTATTGATCCGAGAGCGTGTCGTATTCAAAACTGCGGTTCGGCCTGCCATCGGCCCTCGTTCCCGGCGAGATGAATATGCCGACCATGACCGGCGCGTCGCCTTTCGCGATCAGGTTGTCGAGGACTATCGGAACGTAATTCTTCGCGTTCTGCCCATCTTGAAAGACCATCACGCACGCCGGATTCTCCGGTTTATATTGCGCGGGGACGTAGACCCACCAGTCGCGCGTCGTGCCCTCAAAGATTTTGCTCGTCCATTTTGGTTGTTGAATCAGTTTGCCTTCGGGTACGCCCGGCTGCTTCCTGGCTTCGGGCGGAGTGGTGTAGACCTCCAGGTTTCCGCCGCCGATCTTCTGGTCGCCGATCTCGTATTGCCATTTGAACGCCGCGCCCCAGGAGAATTCGGCGACGCCCGCGTAAACATTCGTCGAGCCGATGCGGTTCAATGGCAGCAATAACTTCGCGTCAGTCGAGCTGACGCGCGGCGCAGCCTTGGCGTTTGTGGCGTCGGGAATTTCAATCGCCCAGGCGACGATCAGTTCGTCAACTTTCGGCGCCGCGCCTTTCGACAAATCCGAAATGTCCTTGCCGAAATACTCTCGCACCTGCGTGGCAAGCTTCTCGGCCTCGGCGCCGCGAGGCTTAGCCTGAAGAGCAGCCTGCAAAGATTTCGGAGTGAGTTGATCCCCCTGCGGCGCAAAGACAGTAGGCGAGAACAACACTGCGACAGCGAGCATGATCCATGAACTCATCCGGGTTTCCTTTCGATTGTTTGGAGTGGTGTTGAAGCAATGGCAATTTACCATCAGGGACGCGGTTCGGTACAGTGAGCGGCGGCGCCATGGCGCCTACTGATCTCTCATCCAGTAGGGGCCATGTCGGCGCCGCTCACTGTACCGAACCAGATTTGCATCGACCCGATCTGTATACTATCTTTGCGTCGAAAGTTGGTTTTACCAGCGCCCTCTCGTGGTCGGATTCGCTGATCGAAACAGCGATAAACAACATCCCGGCAGGTCACATATGCGTCGAATCTTCAAATGCCCGGTCTGTATTCTCTTCCTGGCGGTCATCGTTTACGGAATGGCTTCGACGATTCCCGGCGCGCCGGCGCAAAAAGGGAGCGCCCCGCGGGCAAGGCCGCAACGACGGGTTGACTTCAAACGCCAGATCGAGCCGATCTTCGCGCGTAACTGCTACCAGTGCCATGGCCCTAAGAAGGCGATGGGACGCCTGCGTCTTGATGACAAAGAGTCCGCGCTGAAAGGCGGACTCTCCGGCGCGGCGATCATTCCGGGCGACGGCAAACAAAGCCTGTTGATGAAGCGCATCCTCGGCGAAGGCGATGTGGCGCGCATGCCGATGGGCGGCGATCCGCTCATGCCGACGCAGATCGCCCTGATCCGCCGCTGGATCGATCAAGGCGCGAGCTGGTCAGTGGACGACCAATCCGCAATCCCAGAGTCCCAATCCGCAATCAAACAGCATTGGGCCTACGTCAAACCGGTTCGGCCCGCATTGCCTCGGGTCAAGAATCCATCCTGGGTTCGCAATCCGATTGACGCTTTCATTCTCGCCCGATTGGAGAAAGAGGGTTTGAGGCCTTCGCCCGAAGCGGATAAGGCCACGCTGCTTCGTCGCGTCTATCTGGACGTGATCGGATTACCGCCGAGCGTTAAAGAGCTCGATGAATTTCTGGCCGACACGTCGCCGGACGCTTATGAGAAAGTCGTCGATCGTTTGCTCGCCTCCGAGCATTACGGCGAGCGGTGGGCGCGGCCCTGGCTCGATCTGGCGCGCTACGCCGACTCGAACGGTTACGAGAAAGACAACCTGCGGGTGGCGTGGAAATACCGCGACTGGGTGATCGCCGCGCTCAACAAAGACATGCCGTTCGATCAGTTCACCGTCGAACAGATCGCCGGAGACATGCTCCCCGCGGCGACCATTGATCAGAAGATCGCCACCGGTTTCAACCGCAACACGATGCTCAACCAGGAGGGCGGGATCGATCCGGAAGAAAACCGGTTCGAGACATTGATCGATCGCGTCAACACGACGGCGACCGTCTGGCTGGGCAGCACTATCGGCTGCGCGCAGTGCCACAACCACAAATACGACCCGTTCACACAGAAGGACTATTACCGGCTGATGGCCTTCTTCGACAACGCCGAGTACCAGATAGCCGGCGGCGGAAGTGAGCGCTACGTCCTGGAGCCGCAGATCAGCCTGCCGACGCCCGAGCAGGAAGAGAGGCGCAAAGCCCTCGACGCCGAAATCAAACAGCTCGCGACCAGGCTAAACACGCAGACTCCTGAACTCGACGCCGAGCAGGCCAAATGGGAGCGCGATATGCTCGACGAGCGGAACAAATGGACTACGCTCGATCTGATCAAGCTCGAATCCACAGGCGGCGCGACGTTGAAGAAGTTGGATGACAAGTCAGCGCTCGTCAGCGGCGCGGCGCCTGAGCGCGACGTTTACGTCGTCTCGGCCAAACCCGACCTGAAGCGCATCACCGCCGTGCGCGTCGAAGCGATGATCGACGCCAGTCTGCCCAAGGGCGGGCCCGGGCGCGACCCTTACGGCAACTTCCTGCTCACCGGAATCGAAGCGGAAGTCACGTCGCCGCCTCCTGCGCAATCGGATGCGGAACCGCATGAAATCAGTTTTAAAAACGTCTTCGTCGACGATCAAGCTTACGGGATCAATACCAGGGCGCTCTTCGGCAAAGAGATCGGCGACGTCGCCACCGACACTCCGTCGGGCTGGTTCGTCAACGCGACTAACGACCAAACCGAGAGACTCCCGCGCCAGGGAGTCTTCGTGGCCGAAAAACCATTCGACGCCGACTCAGGCGCCACGCTGACGATCAGGCTGAAATATCTGGGCGGCTCACTCAACCAGGCCATGGGCCGGTTCCGCCTTTCAGTCACGACGACCGACGAGCCGAGGCGCATAGTGAGCGTCCCGGCGAGGGTGCGCCCGGTTCTTTCGATTCCTCCGTCTGAACGATCGGGGAAACAGCGTGAAGATTTATCAGCGCAATTTCGCGCCGCGTCGACGCTGCTCAAAGCAGACCGAGACCGCCTGGAAAAATTGAGAAGCGAGATGAGAGCGCTGAACATCACCACCGCACTGGTGATGCAGGAGCGGCCCGGCTACGAACGCCCGTCGACCTTCTTCCACGAACGCGGCGGTTTTTTGAACAAAGGCGAAAAGGTCTTCGCCGCGACTCCCGCCGTGCTGCCCACGATGCCCGAAAGCGCGCCTATCAACCGCCTGGGATTGGCCCGTTGGCTGGTCGACGAAAACAACCCGCTCACCGCACGCGTGACGGTCAATCGATTCTGGGAGCAGATCTTCGGCCACGGCCTGGTCGAGACCAGCGAAGATTTCGGAACGCAGGGCGAACGCCCCTCGCATCCCGAACTGCTCGATTGGCTGGCGGTCGAGTTTATGAATCCGACGTGGAATGCGGGCGACGGGGCGACGGGGCGACGGGGCGACGGGGCGAATCCGCAATCCGCAATCCGCAATCCGCAATCAGAGGGTTGGAGCATGAAGAGTCTGGTTCGACTGATCGTAACTTCGTCCACCTATCGCCAATCGTCCGCGACGACTCCGGCGCTGCTCGAAAAAGATCCATACAACCGATTGCTGGGGCGCGGCCCGCGCTTCCGAATGGAGGCCGAGATGATCCGCGACGTGACGCTCGCCGCGAGCGGACTGCTCAGCCGCAAGCTGGGCGGCCCGAGCGTCTTCCCCATGCAACCCGAAGGCGTCTGGAAATCACCCTACAGCAGCGAGAGATGGACAGTGAGCAAGGGCGATGACCGTTTCCGCCGCAGCCTCTACACCTTCGTCCGCCGCTCCTCGCCCCACCCCGCGATGATGACATTCGACGCGACCAGCCGTGAGTATTGCACCGTGCGGCGCGTGCGCACCAACACGCCGTTGCAGGCGTTGACGACGCTCAATGACGAAGCCGCGATGGAGGCCGCGCGCGCGTTGGCTAAGCGGATGATCGAAGAGGGCGGCGACGACCTGAGGGCCCGATTGATTTACGGCTTCCGCGCCTGCATGACTCGGGCGCCGAAGGAGAAAGAGGTCGAACGCCTCACGGCCCTGTGCCAACAGCAACTGAGCAACTTCGCCGCGAACGCGGCGGAGGCCGGGAAGATCGCCAGGGACTATTCGACCCGAGCGACCGCGGCCGAGTTCGCGGCATGGACGATGGCGGCCAATGTATTGCTGAATTTGGATGAGACGCTAACGAAGGAATGAAGCGATGGCGCGCGCAAAAAGAAGTCTGAACCAGAACACGTGAGGTCGGTACCGCTACCGCGCGTAGAGTGGGACAGACTTTAGTCTGTCCGTAGTGTGAAGTGAGGGGCGGACAGACTAAAGTCTGTCCCACTCTACGCGCGCGGTAGCGGTACCGGCGTCCCAATGTTGCATGTTTCGATTTAGATCGAAGCGGAGGAGCAGAATGAACAAACAAACATATCACCCATCCACAACCCGCCGGTCTTTCCTCAAAGGTTTCGCCGGAGGCGCGGCGGCGCTCTCGGTCTTCCCCGCGACCGCTGGCGCCAAGACGCTCCTGAGCGCGGCCAATCGTCTTGGCGCCGCCGACTTGGGGAGCGAGTCTTTCTGGCGACTGGTGAAAGAGCAGTTCGCGATTAGGCCGGGGATCATACTGCTCAACGCCGCGAACCTCTGCCCGTCGCCGCATATGGTCAGAGACAGGGTATTTCGACTGACCGAGGACGTTGACGGCGACGTCTCCTTCCAGAACCGGGCGAAGTTCAACGGGCTGTTGGGGGAATCGCGCAGGAAGCTGGCGGCTTTTATGGGCGCTTCGGAGGATGAGATCGCCATCGTCAGAAACACAAGTGAAGCGAACAGCTTCATCGTCAACGGCCTCGACTTGAAGGCGGGCGACGAAGTGATTGTCTTCGACCAAAATCACCCGACCAACAACGTGGCCTGGGACGTGCGAGCCGCTCGCATCGGCTTCAACGTGAAGCGCGTCGGCGTTCCGCAAATCCCGAACGACGAGGAAGAGATATTGAAAGCTTTCCGCGCGGCGATCACACCCAAAACCAGAGTCATCTCTTTCACCGACGTCTCCAACACGACCGGCGTGAGAATGCCGAGCAAAGAGTTGTGCCGGATAGCCCGCGAGCGCGGCGTCTACACTCACGTGGACGGCGCGCAGACCTTCGGGGCGATCCCGCTCAACCTGCGTGAGATGGGATGCGATTCTTATTCCGCCAGCGCGCATAAATGGTTCATGGGTCCGAAGGAAGCGGGCGCGCTTTACATCAGGCAAGAGCGCATCGCCGAAATCTGGGCGAGCGTGGTCGGCGTGGGATGGGGCGCCAAGGTCGAAACCGCGGCGCGCGGCGCGCGAAAATTCGAGACGCTGGGACAGCGCGATGACGCCGCCGTGTCGGCGATGGGAACCACTGTAGACTTCCATAACCTGATCGGGCGCGACCGGATCGAGGCGCGCGTCCGCGAACTGGCCGCGGCCTTGAAAGAAGGCGTCAGCAAGATTCCCGGCGCAAGGCTGCGCACTAGCGCCAAACCGGAGTTGAGCGCCGGAGTATGCGTGGTCGAGTTTGACGGAAAAGATCACCAGAAGATTTATGAGGCTCTGTACGCCAAGCACGGCGTCGCAGGAGCGGCGACAGGCGGTCTTCGAGTCTGCCCGCACATCTACAACACGCCGGAAGAGATTGACCGCACAGTTTCGGCGCTCCATCAGGTGATTAAGGAGATGGGTCAATTATGATAGTCCTGCGCGTTGAGAGCAGGCTGACAGTCTACGTCGGCAGTCCTCGTCTAAATCAGGCCACGCGACATTGGGACATCGGTACCGCTACCGCGCGTAGAGTGGGACAGACTTTAGTCTGTCCGTAGTGTGAAGTGAGGGGGGGACAGACTAAAGTCTGTCCCACTCTACGCGCGCGATACTGCGCCAATCTTGCATGGTTCGATTTAGTTCACTGTGAGCGCTTAGGCCGGAATTCAATTGTGTGTAGAGAAAGAACAACGCTGAAGTGATCGAGGCGGTATTGAGCAAAATGATCTCCGGCGGACAGACTGGCGCTGACCGGGCCGCGCTCGATTGGGCGATCGGGCGCGGCGTATCGCACGGAGGCTGGTGTCCGAAAGGCCGCAAGGCCGAAGACGGCGTGATTGATCCTCGATACAATCTGACCGAAACGCCTTCCGAGGATTATTCGCAAAGGACCGAATGGAATGTTCGCGACTCGGGTGGGACAGCTGTCTTCTCCGTCCGGAGAGAGCTGCGAGGCGGCTCGCTCCTGACCGTTGAGATTGCGGGCCAGTACAACAAGCCCGTAATTCACTTATGCGCACAAGACGAACGAACAAATCACGCGCAAGAGCTGCGGTCTTTCATCGAGAAATTTGGAATCTCCGTTCTCAACGTCGCCGGCCCCAGGGAGTCCGATGAACCGGGCGTTTACCGGTTCGTGTCGCGCGTTCTCGATCAGGCGCTCGGCGGCGACTGATCGCGCCAACCTGGCGCGGCTGATAGAATGGCTGCGGAGTAATATTAATGTTCGCAGCTTTTTATGGGGTGGATTTCAGCGGCGCGCGGCTCGCCGGACTGAACACCTGGATCGCTAGAATCGAAGCCGCAAAACGTAATTCTAAAATTCCTGTTTTCAAACTGACATACTTGGAAAGGCTGGGCGGCATTTGCGGGGCGGACGAGCGAGAAGTCGCGTTCCCCCGCCTGGTCAGCCTTATCGCCGAATCGGAACGGGCCCTGTGGGCGCTCGACTTCCCTTTCGGGTTTCCGGTCGAGGTGATGAGGTCCGGCGCGAAGTGGGACGATCAGTTCGACTTTCTGCACGAGTGGGGCGAGGACGGTTACGGCGCGGGCGCGGAATGCGTGCGCCGCGCGCAGCGGCTGACCGGCGTAAAACACATCCGGCGTCTGACCGACAGCGAAGAGCTAGCCCCGTTCGACCCTTATCACTACCGGATCATTTACCAGACGTTTTTCGGCATGCGGGACGTGCTGGGCCCTTTGCGGCGGCGCAAGCGGACGGCCATTCTGCCGTTTCATTACCGCCGCCTCGCTACGGCCAGCCGCGTTCTCGTAGAGGCTTGTCCGGCCTCTACGCTGAAACGGTTGGAGCTGCCGAGCCAAAACTACAAGCAGCCGGAGGGCGGCCGGCTCGAAACGAAGCGGCTGCGCGCGCGGCGGGCGATCCTGGCCGGGCTGGCCCGCCGCGTCGAGATCGGCGGCGCGCATCGCCGCGTAATGATGCGCAACGGCGGGGGCGACGCGATTGACGCGGTCATCGCGGCGATCGGCGGCGCGCTCGCCTGGCAGGCCGCCGATCACCGGCGGATCGCGCGCCATCCGCGCTACCCGCGTGAAGGCAAGCTGTACGTTTGAAGGCGCCGTCGAGACGGCGAATAAGCGCTGTGGCGAGCGTAATGAGTTGTGGCGCGAGTTGTTTACTCGCGCCCGTGGCGCTCATCGCCAAGGCGCGAGTAAACAACTCGCGCCGCAACACTTTTACCCGAGCGCTAAAATGCGAACAGTTGAGGTTCGTTCATGAACAAGCAATCAGAACAACTCCGCGACGTCACCCGTCGTCATTTCTTCAAGCAAACCGGCTTCGGCATCGGCGCGATGGCGCTCTCGTCGTTGCTCGGCGAGAACGTCTTTGCGGCGTCCGGCTCTCAGCAGATCCAGCATTTCGCGCCGAAGGCCAAGCGCATCATTTATCTGTTCATGGCCGGCGCGCCTTCATCACTCGACCTGTTCGACAACAAGCCGGCGCTCCGCAAATACGACGGCCAGCCCTGCCCTGATGAATACATCAAGGGCGAGCGCTTCGCATTCATCAAGGGCACGCCGCGATTGCTCGGCTCGCCGTTCGAGTTCAAAAAGCGCGGCCAGTCGGGGCAGGAGATGTCAGACCTACTGCCGAACCTGGCCGGGCACGCGGACGACATCGCGATCATCCGCACGATGCATACGACGCAGTTCAATCACGCGCCCGCGCAGATTTTCATGAACACGGGACATCAGGTCCCGGGCCGTCCGAGCATGGGGTCGTGGCTGATGTACGGCCTCGGGAGCGAGAACAAAGACCTGCCGGGTTTCGTCGTGCTGCTCTCCGGCGAGAACAATCCCGACGGAGGCAAGTCGTGCTGGGGGAGCGGATTCCTGCCGACCGTGCATCAGGGCGTCGAGTTCCGCTCCAAAGGCGAGCCTGTGCTCTTCGTCAGCAACCCTGACGGCGTGACGAGCGATACGCGGCGCGCGACGCTCGACGCGCTGAAGGATTTGAATTCGATGCGCCAGGCCGAAGTCGGCGATCCCGAAATCAACACGCGCATCGCGGCATACGAGATGGCTTATAGGATGCAAACGAGCGTGCCTGAATTGACCGACATCTCGAAAGAGCCTGTGAAAGTCCACGAGATGTACGGCACGCGCCCCGGGCAGACCTCGTTCGCCAACAACTGCCTGCTGGCGCGGCGACTGATCGAACGCGGCGTGCGCTTCGTGCAACTTTACCACTGGGGCTGGGACACTCACGGCGCCTCGGTCGGCGCGGACATCGTCAGCAAGCTGCCGCGGATCTGCCGCGAAACCGACAAGCCGATCGGAGCGTTGCTGACCGAGTTGAAAGAGCGCGATCTGCTCAAAGACACGATCGTCATCTGGGGCGGCGAATTCGGACGCACGCCGATGAACGAAGCCCGCGGCGGATCGAAGCTGCTCGGACGCGACCACCATCCGCGAGCCTTCTCTGTGTGGCTCGCTGGCGGAGGCGTCAAACCAGGCGTGACCGTCGGCGAAACGGACGAGATCGGTTACAACCCTGTGGTCGATCCGGTCAGCGTTCACGACCTGCACGCGACCGTCCTACATCTGATGGGCGTCGACCACACCAGGCTGACTTACAAATTCCAGGGGCGCGAATTCCGCCTGACGGATGTCGAGGGTATTGTCATGAAAAAGCTGGTGTCGTAAATTGATCCAAATGAGTCTTCATTTGGCGACTGACATTTAGTTGGAGGTTTCAATTATGAGGATAGGGCTGATGCTTACTTTGCTCTTCGCCGCATACAACTGCTCGGTGGACGCGGCTCGACCACAGCCTTCGGATTTGGTGGGACGATGGAAAGTAGATATCACTTTCGAAAACCAATCCAAGCGTTCGTTGCGGTTCGATGCTGAAGATTCCGGCACAGGTTCTTTGCTGCTGGAGGCGCAGTCCAACTGGGACGAACCCGCCAAGCCATCTCAAGCAAAATGGACGGTAGGCAAAGAAAAGCGCGTGACGATCTTAGGCCCCGTCGAGTTTCCTATCGGCAATGTCGGTCGCGAAACCGGGGTATTGGTATTCAAAGGCTCCTTTAAATCGGAAAGCAAAATCACCGGAGATTTCGCGTTCTTTCCCATGGATCAGGATCCGATGGATCCTAAAGCAACTCCTTCCAAAACTGGAAAGTTTGAGGCGACCAGGGTCAGCGCTCACTGATCGCCCCTGTTGAACTCCGACCTTACGCAACCGGAATGCGGACTCTGCCAAAGGCAGCCATCGCGGGACGAGTGTGCCGGACACATGGTCCGGGCCAAGACGATATCGCAACACACTTTTTGAATAAAACTTGCCAAAGAGAAGAAAATCTCTTGCTCCTCTAACGGCTTTTAAATACTATGCGTGATAGTATTGTGCGCGTTCTAAATTTGGCGCCATATCAGCAATTCTCGGTTTGGACGGATCTGAAAGGTTTACGGCCGAGCCACTGTCGCTAAGTACGCCATACTTTATATAGCATCACGATCGGGAACGCCGATGGGTCGTAACGCTAAGTGAGAACACTGATTACTCTTTTAATTGTCAGTTGATAAACGACCATGCTGTCGAGAAATCGAATGAGAAGTCGCCTCGATAAAACAGATAGGTTCAACCGGCGCAAAACTTCAGCGCCATTCCTCGGAAGTTGTCACTTCTTTCCGCTTTCTTGAAAACAAGGCGGGGAGGAGTCGCTATTAAATCGAAAAAGCCAATCACACGCCTATTGGCTATTCCATGCCCGGCAGTGAGTCGCATGTGGGATAGGATTGAATCCAAATCATTCAGATCCACACGGGCGACTCAAAGCTGGTAGACCATCGGATTTTCAAACTTACAACCAGTTCAATCAATTAGTGCGGTAAAGCTATTTAACGATCCGACAGTCCATTCATTGGATCTTGCGACCGCTAAAGAACAATGGCGCCCCCGAGCCCAAAGCGATGCCCGCTTTGGGCTCGGGGATTGATCGTATCTTTGCCTGACTGTATTTCTGTTGATCGTTGGTAGGCGCCACGTTAAGCGCCATCCGCGATGAGAGTAACGACTTCCCCGTGGCGAAAACCTCAAGAGACCAACCATGGGGCAACAAATAGGAGATATAAAAATGAAGAAATTTCGTCCCCGTTCATTCACCATTGGGCGTGCGTCCCTCATTATCGTCTTATCTCTGGCCTTCCTGGGCTTGTTTTCCATCTCCAGAAGTTCCGCGCAGCAAGAGTCTGGGGAGATCGATGAGGCTGGGAAGTTCGTCCCTTCAAGGATGCGGTCCGAGCGGTTCTTTGGACCATTCGATTATGACGTTTTCGTGGAGAGGGAAAAGAACGGCGAGTTTCCGTGCCAATGCGGCGACGTTCCGGGGATCTCACCTTTCAATTCCCTGACTAACAACAACGCCGGCAGCAGCGGCACGGCTTTCTTCACGCAGAGCGAGACTACGCTGACGGCTTTCGGCAATACGGTCGTCGTCGGGTTCAACGACTCAGGCTCCAATGCAGGTGGCAGCAACAAGTTCACAGGGTTTGCGCGCTCGACGGACGGCGGCGCGACCTTCACGGACGGCGGCACGCTGCCAACCAATCCCAATGGGGACGCAGGCGATCCCGTCCTCGCCCGCAACGAGGCGACTGGCCGTATATACTATGCGACGCTTCAATTCTCGGGCAGCGGCATCAGGGTCTTCCGTTCCGATGACAATGGCGCTACCTGGGCAGCGCCGGTGCAGGGCGCTCCGGGAAAAACAGGCTTCCAGGACAAGGAGTGGATTACAGTCGACAATTTCGCCGGCGCCGGCGCCGGTAACGTCTACCTCATGGCGCGCGACTTTGGGGTAGGCAATGGCATTTACTTTTTCCGTTCCACCGATAATGGCTCCACGTTTGGCCCGAGTGGCGGCACGCTCATCACCCCGGGCGCCCAGGGAGCATTTGTCGCCGTCGGTCCTGATCACTCCGTCTATACGTTCTGGTTTGCTGGCGCGACTATACAAATGCGCAAGTCAACCGACCAGGGGTTGACGTTCGGCCCCCCTGTGATCGTGGCTTCAGGCTTGGTCGGTGGGGTAAATGGCGACCTCGCGCTGACCGGCATCCGGCAGGGCACAGTAACGCCGGCGGGTTTCCGCAGCAGCGAGTTCCCACACGCCGCCGTCAACCCCGCCAACGGGAACATCTACGTCACCTTCGCCAACAATCCAGCCGGCGTGGATAAGGCGGATATTTTCGTCACGCAATCCACCGACGGAGGCGCCACCTGGGGGGCCCCAGTCAGGGTCAACGATGATGTCACCACGACCGACCAGTGGCAACCGACGCTGGCGGTCACGCCGGACGGCGCCAATCTTGGCATCTTCTACTACAGTCGTCAGGAAGACCCGGCCAACAACCTGTTCAAGTTTTATGGACGCACCGCCAGTATCTCAGGCCCAACGCTGACGTTTACGCCGAGCTTCGCTATCAGCGACGTCGCGTCGTTACCTGAGTTTGGCCGGGACAGCGTGGTGAACCCCACCTACATGGGTGATTATGATCAGGCCGTGGGCACTCCGGGCGCTTTCCACGTGGTCTGGTCCGACAACCGCTTTGATCTTCCGGGCGGCGCGCCGCGCAAAGACCCGAACGTCTTTTACAAGCGAATCGATCTGACCATCCACGTCACGACCACGGTTCCCGCCGTCGCCAGCGTCATCTCAACTCAGCCGACAACGTTCACCGTGAACATTTCGGAACCGGCAGACCCGGCTTCATTGCAAGCCAATGATTTCACCGTCAACGGGATATCGGCGTCGAGTTTCGCCTACACACCCGGCAGCACGACGATCTTCTTCAATTTTGACGTCAGTCCCGTAACGACTCAGGGACTCCAGACCATGAGCATCCCTGCCGGCGCCTTCACCAGCGCGGCCGCCGGGGATCCCGTGGCGGCATTCACCGGCACATTCCGGTACGACACTTTGCTGCTACAGGTGGTTGCGACAGTCCCGCAGGTAGGCGGAGTGTTCACATTGCCCAGCCCATTAACGTACGACGTAATGTTCAATGAGCCAATTAATCCCGCGTCGGTCCAACCCGGCGACTTGCAGTTGAGTGGCATTGCCGGTAGTACGGTGACGGCAGCCAGCGTGGCGCCAGGCAATACGACAGTACGGTTCACCATTAACGTTCCAAGTGAAGGAGCGCTCACCGCCACTATTCCAGTGGGAGCCATTACTGACGCCTTCGGGAATGTTGGAGCGGCATTCACTGGAGGCTACGTCGCAGACATCGGGACGGCGCCTTACATAACGCCGCTGCTTGCCAAAAACCCGCAGGGGTCGCTGATTTATGACCCGAGCGTCACGGGCAATATCGGCTTTGCGGGCGACACCGATAGTTTCACGCTCGCCATCGATCCTGATCAGACAGTGACCGCGATCGTCACCGGTTCGGGCGGACTGCAACCGAGCCTTGAGCTACGCAATCCGGCTTCTACCGTTATCGGCAGCGCCACTGCGGCTGCGGGAAACCAATCTGCCCTGCTGCAGACGGCGCCGGCGCCTACGGGCGGAACCTACACATTCACTGTGAGCGGCGCCGGCGGCGCGACGGGCAATTACTCGCTCCAGGTAATCCTCAACGCCGCCAAGGAGTCGGAAGGAACTATTTCCGGCGCAACCAACAACACGCTTGGCGCCGCGCAGAATATCGACGGCTCCTTTATCAAGTTGCGAACCTCGCTGGCGAGCGCGCAACGAGGGGCGGTTAATGGCTTCACGGACTCCGCAAACTACTCGGCCTCTGCCGTGGCCCCCGTATTCGAGGACATCAGCGGGACGGGCACAGTGATCCCCCAACTCACGAACGTGGACGACGTCAGCGTGTCGATCCCCATAGGGTTTACGTTCCCGCTCTACGGCGCTCCCAATACGACCGTCTTCGTCAGCAGCAACGGCCTGCTGACCTTCGGAGCGGCCAACCCTGGCTTCGTAAACGCCGATCTCACCACGACGCCTCCTCAGGCTGCCATCTCTACGTTCTGGGACGACCTGCACACAGCTGGTGGGCAGCTGGGCTCTAGAGTCTTCTTCCAGGTTTTGGGCTCGGGGCCAGATCAACACCTGACCATCCAGTGGAACCTGATCACGTTCTTTAGCGGCGGCACTGTGGGTGACACTATCACGTTTCAGGCGCAGTTGTTTGCCGACGGACGAATCCAGTTCAACTACCTGGATCTTGTCTCGGGCTCCGCCCCGGGCAACAACGGCGCTAGCGCGACCGTTGGCATTAAGGCGGCTGGCACGCAAGGGCCCGACCGCCTGTTGTTGGCTTTCAACAATGGACCAAATGCCTTCGTCGGCACGGGCCAGAGCACGCTGCTTTCCCCGCCAAACCCGACGGCGGATTTGTACTCGTTCACGCTGACCGAGGGAGAAGCCAACACCTTAGCGGTAAAGAGCCTCAGCGCCGTCGCCGCCAGGGTCGCCCTGCTCGATTGCAACGGCGCGGTCATTGCCACGGGCGTTTCCGGGGCGAAGAACCTAGACAGCGTAATCAGCAATTTCGTGGCTCCCGTGAGTGGCGTCTACTACGCTCGGGTAACGAGCCCCGCGAGCGTGCCGTATGACCTTGTGATCACTAGGAATGCCGCCTTTGACACCGAAGGTAACGATACGATCGCAACGGCCCAGAGTCTCAACCCGACGCGGGGTGTGCTCGGCCACGTCACCGGCGGCGCGGCGCCGGTCTCGCTGCAGAACTTCGACGACGGTCTGCTCACCGGCTACACCTTCCTCGGCCCGAACAACGCCAGTGTGACCGCCGCGGCCGCCCACGACGGCCCCTTCGGACTCCGACTCGGTAGCGTCACTGAGTGGATGTGGCGCAACGACTCGGCGGTCGCAGTGCAGCAGGGGGACACGATCTCCGCCTGGGTGCAGGCCGCGGGCGCGCCCACCGGGCGCCTCTACGTCGGCTTCGGGGCCAGCGCCACGGGCGCCCTGTCGATGGTCCTTGGCGGCAACACCGGCACACTGATCTTGCAGCGGAACACCAACTTCGGCTTCGCGGACATCGGCGTGGTCCCGCAGACCTGGGTGGCCAATAAGTGGTACCGCTTCGAGGTGGTCTGGGGGGTGGGCGGCAGCATCACCGGGCGGCTGTTCGACAGCGACGGGACGACGCTGCTGAACACCGTCACCGCCACCGACACGACCATCACCTCCGGCGGCCTGGCCTTCCGCGGATTCGGCCCCACACATTTCGTGGACACCGTGCAGAGGGGTGGCCAGCGCAATGAGGACTGGTACAGCATCACGGTCATCCAGGGCCTGCTGCAGTTCGAAACCAGCACGCCGGCGGACGGGCCGGGCGAATTTGTCAACACGCTCGATCCGCACATCGAGCTCTATGACAGTACCGGCGCGACGTTGATCGCCACGGGCGCTCCGCTTGAAGACGGTCGCAACGAGTCGATCAATGTCTCCGGGCTCCCGGCTCCGGCTACTTACCTGGTGCGCGTGACGGGCGAAGGGGATACCAAAGGGGAATACTTCCTCGGAATCGGCGCCCCGCCGACCTTCAGCGGATTTTCCCCGCCCGTCGACAAAGACAAATTCAACACAGGTTCTACGATACCGGTCAAGTTTAGCTTCGGTCTCAACCTGGGACTCAACATCCTCGCTCCGGGCTCGCCGGTTTCACGCCAAATCAACTGCTCGCCGAACAGCTGCGGGGCGAATGTCGGCATTGGACCATGGGAGCCGACACAGAGTGTGGACGGCTTGCAATATGATCCAATGGCCAACCAGTACATCTATACCTGGAAAACGAGTAATGCCTGGGCTGGCACTTGCCGTGAGCTGGAGGTGATGACCCGGGATGGCAGGCGCTTCAGGACGAAGGTCAGTTTCAAGTAGGCTGCCTAACCTAACGGGCAGCGCAAGCCGGGTTTGCGCTGCCCAACCCCCAAAAACTCTGCAAACCCAAAGGCGGCAGGCGACTTTTTCGGGCGCAATCGAATTTCCGATCGGCAATGTTGGCCGCGATGCGGGGACTCTGGTCTTCAAAGGCAAGTTTGACTCGGCTAACTCAATCTCCGGCAAAGTCTCCTTTTTCAGAGCGGGGCAGGATTTGAAAAACTCTGCGACGATCCCAGCCAAAACCGGCGACTTTACCGCGAAACGCGCCACGACAAGTTGAGCGACGAAGGTGGTTAA
>WNFZ01000388.1_pt1 | contig 47625 bp, 60 predicted proteins | sample 5400081 | NCBI WGS metagenome assembly WNFZ01 (sample SAMN13153365, study PRJNA577476) | soil metagenome | isolation source: 80 cm soil or saprolite under grassland replicate 1 | place: USA:California | collected 2016-06-15
ATTTGCAGATAAGCGACCGGCATTTGCGTTGAGTGCGGGCCTGCTCGCGCTGTACTGGATCGCACATGGCTACGGTTACGAGATCACGGGTCTGGACGTATGGGCCGCCTACGATGCAACCATTAAGGCATCCGAAAAGCTCGGCACGGTAGAAGAGACGCGCGTTTACGTTTGGCAAATAATGAACGCGAGTAATGTGTCGGGTGAGAACTTCGTGAAGACATGCCTCGCCCGAGAGTTTCGAGATCATGTGAGTACAAACAAAGGCTAAAATTCGAAGCCCTGTCTCAACTAATAAAGCACTGCTCGATGCCCGTTTGGACGACCTTGAGAAGCACCCCGAGAAATCGATTTCCTGGCCTGACGCCGAGGCGCAGTTGAAAGCGCGTTACGGACAGTGAGCTACGAAGTCGAAATCCGCCCGGACGCCCTCTCCGATATTCGCGGAAGCGGCAGTGTGGTACGCGGAACGCGAACCGGTCGTACTCCTATCAGCCGCCGGCGGATGGGGCGGTTTGATTGCGGACCTGAAGCTTTGCTGATTCGGCTGCCAGTACAACGAAAACTGAGGCAGCGAGCGGGGCAAGGAATTGCGTATTCGCGAGTTCAGCACTATCTATGTTTTCGAGCGGTCGGTGCAGACTACGAAGAGGGGTCAGTATCGCTTTGGTCCAGAACTTCGATCTCTCGAACTTGAAGCGGATATACCTTTCGGCGAGTTGGCTCCGTTCCTTGACTCCCGCTGACTTCAACAGGATGATCGAGAGCCTCTTTAGCTATCTCCAACAAATCATCAGCTTCAGGTGAAATCTCGCAACGCCTTTCCTTTCCGACCACTTCGGGATCGCGAATAATAAATGATCGACCATCTAGATCGATTTCTCTAAGCAAACCCGTTACCGTAACCAACTCTTCTGTAATCGTTTGCAAGAGTGCAGTGCGAACGCGCTGGCGTGAAGCTCGCTTTAATTGAACCGGACCACGCATCAAGCGGCCCGACAATTCAACAGTCTCCGCCGCCCCTCGGGGGCGTGGAACGATGCGGGCAATCTGATTTAACAACAACCTTCGTTGCTCACGGTCAGGAATCGTCCGCTCCAGTTCGTCAGGCTCTGCTTCAGAACCTACCCACGAAGCCGCATCAAGATACAAGCCTAACGCCTCACGGGCCTGATGTGATGCGCTTAAACCTCCTGGTTCTTCCAAAGGAATTTCCGGCAGTCTCAATCCGACTTGGACGCTTCCAGGCATCCAACCCACGATTCGCAGATCGCACGCTTGTTTCAGACTCGTAGTGGGTCGAGCTGCAACTGCTCCACGTTGCAGAAATTCTGCTACGGTCTGAACACCGCGCCTAAGAATGTCGAGCATCTGTGTCACGACGCTTGTCGGCGCATCGCCGATTTCAATCTCGGGGCCTGCAATCCTCATCCACACTTCAGCTTCCTGCGATACCGCAGAAGTTATTCCCACATATTCTTCAAGCTGAGCGCGAAGTTCGCGGATTTGATCGACGGCTGGTTCTGCCATCAATGCAAACCGCGCCGGATTGATTGACAAAACATCGCGCTTCAAAGCCTCAAGAGCAGACTCCAAGTGGATAATCGCCGCTCTGGCTTGGTTCAGCTCTTCGTCATTGCGAATCATAATCCGATCCTCAGCAGTCCTTTTGCCGGCTGCCCGCTTTGATGTTCAGGATCGTCTCGACGAATTTGCGAAAAGAGACGAACGTATTCTTCGTATGTTTTGCTTCCCTCGACTGCAGGAAGAACATCAAATCCATATCGCTTTCTGACGGCCCTCTTCGATTGGACATTGTACTCCATTGGATGCATATCAGTTGACAGGTCGAAATCCGTTCGGAGAACTAGAATTAGGTCAATATCATTTGGCTCTGCCTTTGCCGTTACATAGCTGCCATCCACGAGAACTGCATCAGCAATTCCCGCCAGGCGAGCATCCTTGATGTACCTTCGTAACGCTTCTGTTAAGCGAGGCCTACGGTCAGATCGCATGAATCTCCCAAACGAAACCTCGTACTCCTCGAGTGTGCAACGATGTATGCCTTCCGGCAGAACTCCGTCTTCAAGCTGGGGAATCAAACCAAAACCCTCAACGTACTTAATCTTATCCTTTCGCTGCTAGAGGCATATTGTAAAGCCCGGCGACGCGTTAGATGGTTTCGCATTTGAAGTACTTTGATCTCGTTCCACATCTAGTCTTCGTCTAATAGCTTGAAACTTTCAGACAATCTGCGCCATCTCCAAGTATCGGCAAAACGCGTTTGCCAACTCCATCTGTCGCGGCGTCTTGCACTGCACATCAAAAAGTGCAGGGCTGGCAACAAGCACCGTCACGCATTGCGCGCGTGACGTTGCGACGTTGAGTCGATTGGAACTGTAAAGAAACTCCATCCCACGAGGTGCGTCTTCGGGAGTTGAAGTTGTCATTGAATAGAAGACAACTGGTGCTTGCTGACCTTGGAACTTATCCACCGTTCCAACCCGTGCTCCTTTTCGAAGTCTGCGAGCCAGTAAGCCAACTTGCGCGTTGTAGGGCGCTACTATCAAGATGTCGTTCAAAGTCAGTGAGCGGATCGCGCCTTTATTATCGACCCATGTAGCTCGGTTGCGCAGTAGTCCCTCAATCAGCTCCGCAATCGCCGCAACTTCCTCCGGCGAATCGCTCTGATTCCCGCTGTGGTTAACCGCCACGAATCTGAGGCCGGTCCCATCCAGTAGTCCTTCTGCATTTAGCAGTTGGAGGGTATTCTCCTCTCGTGCCTTGAATCTTCCGTCGTAAAAGACTTCGGAAGTAAACGCGCAGATATCTGGATGTAGTCGCCACGACTCGCCGAGAAACAGACCCTGGTGCGGTTCAATTGTTGCGCGTCCATTCAGAAGATGAGCCAAGGCGGACACTTCGGCTCCCGGTGGATGAACCCCTTTCTGCGGCTGATCGAGTTGTTGCGGATCACCGAGCAGCACAACACTCTTCGCAGCAGGTGACATAGCCAGCACGTTTGCCAGAGACATCTGACCAGCTTCATCTACGAACAGTATGTCGACCGATCCTGCGAACTCTTCTCGAGCCCAAAGCCACGCTGTCCCCGCCGCCACTTGTGCTTTGCCATTTTGCAGTTTCTCAAGAACCTCGGCGTTGTCGTCGGTCTGGGTGACGAACCTATGTTTACAGCCGTCAACCTCGTTCGGTTTCTGAATGATATTAAGTTTCACTCCAGTCTGCTCTGCTGCTTTGCCCAGCGCGGACAATAGATTACTGATCACCTTGTGACTCCCGGCTGTGATGCCGACGCGTTTTCCTGCTTTAACTAATTCGATGATCATCTGCGCGCCTGTGTAGGTCTTTCCGGAGCCTGGCGGTCCCTGAATCGGAAGGATTGAACAGTCCAGCGCGAGCGCCAGTCTCTTCGCCGCCTCCAGTGGCGACAACTCAGCGGTTAATGTCTCAAGGCATGCTCCTGTGATCCGTGGTTCTCGACGCAATAAAGCATCTCTCGCCGCCTGAAACTGTCTATACCCGTCGCCTTTGGCTTCGGAGTTCATTCCGTTCTCCGCCACCCATTTCGCGATGCGCATCAGGCTTTCGACTTGTTTCTTACTGCCGACGTAGTCGTTGGGAATAAGCGCCGTCGGATGAGGCTTCTCTGAGGTCTTTCCTCGTTTCAGATCGATGGTTAGATTTACTTCATTGATCTCAACCAGCGTACCGGCAGAATCCTTGGTGCGCGGGTCGTGCACATTCAGCGCGCGATCGATTGTATGGTCCTGAAAAGGAAACTGATATCGATGAATGAACGATTTCTTTGTTTCCTCAACCACCCCGATGTAGACCAAACCACCCAACGCGTTCTTGTCTTCGATCAACTCGTCATCCGAGAGTTCACATAGTCGGTAATACTCCCACCACATCGATTTATCTTCACGGCGATGCCACTCCAGCAACTGAGCCAAAAGCCAACACGCACGCTGCTCGTTCGTCCACTCACTCTCTTCTTCGGGCAGACCAGCAACAAGACGCTCTTTAAGGACCGCTATCTCGCTCAGCTGTGCCTCTAAATCGTCGCTTGGAGCACCTGACTTTGGTTCCGGCCGCGCGATCGATCTACCAAGCTTAGCTTCCAGCTCACCGCGCAGCGTTTCGAGCCAATCCCGCAGCCGCCATGTCGAAATACAGTCGTCACGATTATAGTCAGCGATCGTGCGTAGTATTTCCCGAGCACTTGCTGGATCTTCACCAAGCGCAAGCACAGCTTCGAACGCCTGCAGTGCGGAAGTCGCATCACGCAAGGGAACAGTGCGCGTGAAGCCGTAGAACGGCTCCATCTTCTTGATCGAGTAGCTCTCAACTGACGCACGTAAACCCTGACGCACAACGCGAAACAGATCCACGAAGACTTCAGCGCGCAACAGTTCGTCGACTTCATCAGTGCAGACCCCATGTCGACCCGCTAGATGTTTGATGGCGGTGGGTTCATATGGTGAGTAGTGATAGATGTGCATGTCCGGATGGCGCTGTCGAATTTGTTTCACTTTGTTCATGAACTTTACAAACGCGCGCCTCTCAGACTTCGGATCGAAGGACCAGATCGTCTCGTAGATTGGTGTCCCGTCGTCTCCTACGGTTACTGTGCCGATCAGATACTCAAGGCCCTGGTCGAATGCAAACGGATCGCCTTCGAAATCGAGAAAGAGATCTCCGCGAGAAGGCAAGGGTAATGCAGCCAAACCTCTTAATGCCTCATCAGTTTCTCCGTGTTCCTTCTTCCCATTGTCTGGGTTTGCTGTCTCGCTTCCCTCGGGTTTCCGTTTTGAGTTTTTCTTTGCTTCATCCGGATCGAGTAACTCGTAAACGGGTTCGCCCCTTTCGCGACCTAAGACCTGCACACGCGCCTGCTCGCGAATGCGCAGCGGCACTCCGTGGCCGCCCCTCATCGCCATTCAACACCGTCTCCCCAAAACGCGCCCCTTCCTCCTCTCTTCTCACCCTCAGCCCCGCGAGCTCAACAACCGTCTTCACTCCCTCCGCAACCAGCTCCTTCCTCTGATTACGTGTTATGCCCGCGACGAGCGACAGGTGATCGTCCGCGTGACGACGTTCATCACAATGCAAATACCAATCGCACACACTGCAATGCTCAACAGGGTCCGGGTACGTGAGTGGTCTAGCCACAAGCGCCGCCTGGAATTCGCGTTTCACTTTGCGGAAGTAGGCGAGGTAGCGTTGCACACTAAATTGTTCCGGCTGTGCTCCCCTCCCAAGAACTACATGCATTCGCTCCGGCACTTTCCCTTGAATCGCGGCTGCGAGCTCGGAATAGAGACAAAGTTGAATCAGCGCACGCGCCTTAGTCGATTTCGCGAGCTTCGTCTCCACGACTTCATATGACCAATCTCCGAGCTCGCTGGGCATTTCAACGCGGATAAGGAAGTCCGCGCGCCCAGCCCACGGCTCATGAATGAACGTGGCCTGATAGATCACATCCGCGCCCTGAACCATTGCCTCTAGCGTAGCCGCCGCAGTTTGAGACCAAGGAACGTCCGTCGAAATCTCAACGACTCTGAGCCCACGACCTTTCAGTTCGTTCAAATACTTCAGCTCATGCTCAAGCCCCAACCTCCTTAGCAACTCCGCCCCCGGATCAGCAAAATATGGCTTCTTAATCTTCCCAGACGTCGCCGCACGATTCAACGCGTTGAGATGTTGACAGGCGAGGAAATCTGCGATGGCTGATGGTGAGAACATGTGGCAGTATGACAAAGCTTCCTTCTCATCGACCATGTAACTGTGGTCACAAATCTTCGAGCTTATTCATCAGAGCGCTAAACGCCCTAACTTGTTTCCCTCGCGATCCAATCAAGAGCCTCAGCGATGCTCCTTCTACTAGCATTGGCATCTTTGCTCCGGAAGGCATGGTCGAACATCCGCACTTTGACTCGAGTGAGAGGATCGTTCTCCATCATACTCATCGTCCACTGACAAACGTCGCGAACAGCCCCATAACTCCACCAATCACAGAAGCAGCACAGCAATGTGGGCCGTTGTGGTTTCACACTCAAGTCTCCTCTTAGATAGGGCCAGTGCTTCAGGATGTTGTATGCGTTTGCGCACCCACTCTCGTACTCAACCATAATCTCGTACTTTCGAAAGGTAGTTCTCAAATCACCAAGTTCGATCTTTTCACTACTCTTGATCAGACCGTTGCGGCGCAAATGTTTAGCCGCGGCAGGAGCTATCATGTTTGCTGCAAGCTGTCCTCCGTGCCAGATGACGTTACCAAACTGCGCCTCAAAAGCAGTCTTGAATTGCCCGCAAAACTCGTTCTGTGGTTTGCCCATTGATTCCTCCTTCGCAAATCCTCGAACAACGCAACTCACAGCGTGAAAAGCACCAGACTGAGCTCTTAGCAAAACTCCGCTATGGAATTGCCATCAATGACGTGAACGATCCCATGGAAACACTTGAACGGAAAAACTTGCGAAAGCGCGACGAGGTTCAGTGTCTTCAGAACAGGTTTGATTTTGCTGAAGCACCCGCTCGGCACTTGCGGGCGGTGTATGTTACGCACAGTGATATGGCTCGTGAAGTGGATTTTGCGATCTTTAGAAACATGCGAGTGCCCGAATCTTCTGTCATTCACCGAGTGTATTCTGACGGCGTAGCATATTTAGATGCGAATGAGAACCTCGACATATGGGAGTCGAGTGACGGTAACGCCCTCAAGGCGTGCTTGGTAAACGTTAAAGCCAGAAAATCGTGGGATGGCGTGGAAGCACTTATAACACCTGTATCAAAGTGACAAATAACAAAGACTCAGGCGAATCGCCCGGACACGTTTTGCAGATAGCTGGAGATGACGCAGATTGTAGAGTAGATTCGCGACCTTGGTCGAATTGACTATTAGCTAAAGACCGCTCAGTAGGTGAAAAGAAATAGTATGATGCAGTTCTTGGGGAGTTCCGCGAAAAACTCATCGCACTTATCACCAGGTTGCAGGTTCACGAAGGTAACAATGCCACCTATTATGTATGTGGATTACGAACCAGCGGCAGTGGCCGCGCGATGGCCCTTCAGCTTAGCCGCGACTCGTGCCACCTCGTTTAGGTACTCGTCCAACTCTATGCCACACGCAGCGGACAGTAATTCGAGAGACTCAGTGGTCGTGCGTTCACCACTCTCAATTCTGCGGACTTGACGTTCTGATAATCCCTTAATATCAGACTGTCTTAAATCGTGCCTCTTGCGCAGCAGTGCGATCGCCTCACCAAACTTACTGTCGTGTTCAACTTGAATTTTCTTCGAGCGCGCACGCCAATCGGGAATAGTGGCGTACCTTATATCGTCAAGATCCAAATGTATATCTGAGTCTGGCCAGTGAACAGAGCTTCCGTCCTCTATCACCTCAAAGTTCGTTCTTTCATTCTTGGGAATCGACCTCAAAGCAGGATAAGCATCGAAACCGATTTCGAACTCCTCTAGCGCACAAGAAACCACGAACAATTTGTTGCCTATTAAACTGGCATTAGCGATCAACTGATCTTGAGCACCAATATTCCACGCATTAATAACCCTTCGCGGTATGATTGGTCCGGAGTGCACTAACGTGTTTCGAAGAACCCTTAGGTTTGCTCGCGCAAAAATCTGGGGAAGCCACTCTGGGTCAGCATCTTGACGGACGAAGAGAGCGCATAGATGGTGCCGACGATTAGCTGACTTAACAAACTCTGCCACCTCCGGAAGCAAAGTCGCCGTAGCTAGGACGAAAATATTCTTGGCATTCTCCGCCGTTGAAGTCCTCCCTTGACGTAGAACCCTGAACGAACCAGACCGAGGTAGAGACTCGCGCCCTTTCTCGTCCTGTAACAAAATTGTTAGTTCCGTTGTATTCATTACGCGCCCCTTACCCTTGTATTTTGCAGGACCTTAGTTTCCCACTCAGTTAGTAATGCCGCGCGATGCTTTAGCACTCCATCAAGGATCTCTCGCTTATCACGCCTTGGGGGTTCGGTCCCCCATTTAATTTCGTATCTCAACTCACCTTCTGAGCAAAGCAAAAAATAAACTCTTATCTCCCAAGTGCCCGGCCTCCTAACGTGAAAGTGTGCGGGAAGATGATCAGATGAGTTAAAGGTCATCTGTAAACCTTCAAGTGTAAAACAATCAACCTGACCCATTTAAGATATCATCACAAAATTCACCGGCTGATCTGAAACTCAACTCCGGTGAACAACTCATTGTACCCGAAACCGGCCATTCAGTCAACGCATGCGACGACTATATGGCCGGTCGGTCTACTCGGAATTTGTCGGAGCACACTTTGAGCTCCACATCTGCCCAACCGCTTTCGAGCTGGAATCATCAATTTTTGGAGTAACACTTGGGGTTGTCTGTTCAGTTGTCCCAATCGTAGTTGGTCGCTCAATACCGTGGACCTTTTTGAAATGCTTAACATTTCCCGGCCCTAACTTAGCTTTGCATCCAGGAGATGGCCACGGAACAAGAAAAGGTTGTTGTGGCACGTGCTTTTTTCCTCGTGTGCTCTGAAGTTGATCGGTAAGATGATCTCCGGGTTCTTTTTCGGTCGCCGCTTGTCATAATCGGCTTTGGTGCGGAAGTCGAGGGGCCCCAAAATGGATTATTTCCGCAATCTGTCGTCATGATCAATCTCGTAAGAGTTGTAGCGACGTTCATTCTGCCTACCTGAATCGGTCAAGGTTGCAGAAATGAGGACTTCTTAGTCGCCAGGATTTGGCGATCGCTAATTATAGTGGAGGCCGGCGGTTCTGTTAATGCGGCGTTTAGACCGTCCAATTGGAATCGGCGCTTGTGACGTATGTCGCCTACTGCTAAACCCCAAGGTCGCTTTCATAACCCCAAGATCAGACTGATCTTTTGGCCGAAAAAGATCCTCAGCATTTACATCATACCGTTCGATGCGTTTCCAACACTGCTTTCAGACGAGCTCCTCGCCGCAAACATCACAGACGCTGGCTTTCAGCCGTGCCGCAATCGTTAAGGCGGACCGCCGACTCAGCTAAGCGGTCGTTCGTTACGAGTTGGCTGTCACAGTAGAATGTGCGGTCAACACTTACTGTGGTAGCGGCAGCCTGTTGTTCGGTAATTAACAGAGCCGAAGAAGTGAGTCTAATTTCTAACTGAAGTTCTTACGAGTAGCGGAACGCGTTCAGGACCTTGCGAGCTGCAAGCAGGGCAGAACGGCCGGTGCTGCGCGCGGATCATGGCTTTGCCGACCAATTCCTGTAGGCGGTCGCACCAGTTATCAGTGCAAGCGTACTGAGTGAGTCCACTGGTCGACTTCGAGATCGCTCAAGCAGTCGGACACCACGCCTCTGAGCCCGCTTCGGCTCGGCTGTCGAGGCCACTTCATTCAACCTTCCATACTCAGCGCCGGCTTTAGCTGCTATTAATCATCTTGGTGGAATTGAAGTGTGCTGGATCAGATACTTGTATCTGAGTTGAATTAGGACCTTGCAATGGATTCGGCGACAACTTAGTGAAGTTTCCAACTCGACCACTGGAGAGGGCTGAACTCGCTATGTTCTCGAACTGCGCGTGGAAGACCGCTCGCTTTGTTGGCGGCGAACTTCTCAACTGGGCAATTTCTTTAGCAGTGAACTGTAGCGTCGAAAGCTGGATAATGGCTTAGACAAAACGACAGAGCATCTGAGAAGGGAAGAACCGGTAATATGCCGGTCGCCAGATGGTTCGTCGGTTGCGAGATAACCCCTGGGATTGACTTTCTTTGCATGTCTTTTTCAGGGGTTAGAAATCGAGAACTGGTGTGTTATTTCATTCTGTTCGCGCGACACGGCTTAGACCATGAAACAAGCTAGGATTTGGTCTGTCTTACTGTTCACCTGCGCAGCGCTATTGTTTGCTGCTTGTTCCGCGTCAAGAACGGGCACTCGACAGGTAAACTCCCCGACGTCTTCGAGCCCGGCCTCAGCTTACCAATCTCCCTCTAAACAAACATCCCCACTCGCTACTTTTAACGGGCGAGTAGTAAGCGTCGAAGACGGCGACACCATTATGGTCCTCGATGACGCCGATAGGACGTACAAGATTCGCCTCCAAGGGATTGATGCCCCGGAAGGCGGGCAAGCTTTCGGAAACAGGTCTCGCCAGAATCTCTCGAAGGAAGTCTTCGATAAACAAGTCGTTATTGAGTGGTCCAAGAGAGAGCAATATGGGCGCATAGTCGGAAAGTGTTGTCCCTATGCCAGCGACCCTGTCCGCCTAACTCTCCACAAAAACCCTCGAAAAATTAGTTCGTCAGGCCCGCGAACATCTCCTGTTAGTACGCTATCTATTTCACCGCCGCCAACCCCGAAAGTAACGACCGTGCGTCCGGGCCATCCGCTGTTGTGCGGGAAAGGTGACGCTGGAGAGTATTTGTATTTACTACGCCGATCGCACGCCAATCTCAATAACGGAAGAGGCGGTCGGGAACGGCAGTCCGTCCGCATTAATAAATCCCACTATCTCGGACGCTGTTCTTGAAAGTCGCTCGCGAGATTCCAGATGGGGACCTAGCTAGAAGCCATGCACGCCATGCACGCCATGCACGAGCTCTTCTAGCGTACCCAGGCTAAATACGGGTAGAATGAGGCGCTTTATCATCTGCAGTTACTGTTCTGAATAAAGCCTTTCCACTCCGGCCACAGACGTGACCATTCCCTCCGGGACAAAACTCGGTCGTTACGAAATCCGCTCAAAGTTAGGCGCGGGTGGGATGGGTGAGGTTTACCTCGCGCATGACACATCGGAACTGGGCCGAGCCGTGGCGCTCAAGATCGTGCCGGCTGAAGTTGCGAACAACAAAGATCGCCTGCAACGCTTTACTCAGGAAGCGCGCACCGTTTCGAATCTCAATCATCCCAACAGCTGGCAGGGATTTTTGCACGCGGTGACCGTCGAGCCCCGATGAAGATGACTGTTTACAACATGGCAGGTTTTTACGCAGAAACAGGAGACAAGGATCGAGCCCTTGCGGCACTCCACTCCACGAAGCAGTTGACAAAGTTGATCAATTCATTGGCTTCGTGAAAATCGATCCCTTCATGAAACCGCTGCGCGACGACCCGCGATTTACGGAGTTGGTGAAGCGAATCGGTTTTCCGAATTGATCTGAACAGCAAAATGAACGGCTTCTTGCCCAACACGACGCTTTCGCACTATCGCATCGTCTCGAAAATCGGCGAAGGCGGAATGGGCGAAGTGTTTCTGGCCGAAGATACCCGTCTGCGGCGCAGGGTGGCGCTGAAAGTTTTGCCAGAGAAGATCGCGGCGGACGCGGATCGCCTGCTTCGTTTTGAGCGTGAGGCGTTTGCCGCTTCGGCGCTCAATCATCCGAACATTCTGACAATCTTTGAATTCGGCGCGGTGGACCAGACGCATTTCCTGGTTTCCGAATTTGTCGACGGCATATCCCTGCGCCAGCGCCTGATCGGCGATACGATGACGCTCAGTGAAACCCTGGGGATTGCGATTCAGATCGCTTCCGCTCTGCAAGCGGCGCATGAAGCCGGAATCATTCATCGCGACATTAAGCCTGACAACTTAATGGTGAGGGCTGACGGCTACGTGAAAGTTCTCGATTTTGGTCTGGCGAAACTTTCTGAACCGGGAGCGGTCCGGGGTCCCCAAGCGGGCATCCCGCTTGGGGCGGTAGGTGCGACCGGGTCAGCTTCCGATCCAGAAGCGCAAACGCGCAAGCACCTTCAGACGCAGGCCGGAATCATCATGGGCACTGTTGCTTACATGTCTCCGGAACAAGCACGTGGCCTGGCAGTCGATCGGCGCACCGACATTTGGAGTCTCGGTTGTGTGCTTTACGAAATGCTTTCGAGACAGCAACCCTTTGGTGGCGAGACAGTCACAGATACACTGGCAAACATCATTCATCGTGAGCCGATTTCTGTTCGCGCGGTGCGTCACGACGCAAACGTCGAACTTGAACGCATCCTCAAAAGGACCCTGTCCAAAAATCGGAACGACCGTTACCAAACTGCGAACGAATTATTGGTAGACCTGAAACAGCTGCAGAAGCGGCTGGAGTTTGAAGCGGAGCTCGAGCGCTCGTCATCACCGGGCGTAAACACAGAAGCGCGCACGCAGGTCATCCGCAGCGCAACCACTGCCCAGTCGGAAACGAAAAATTCGATTGCGGTCCTTCCGTTTTCAAATTTAAGCGCTGATACGGACAACGAATACTTCTGCGACGGTCTGGCTGAAGAACTGCTTAATGCTTTGGCGAAGATTGATAACCTGAAAGTGGCTGCTCGCACTTCCGCGTTTTCGTTCAAAGGCAAGAACGCGAACGTCAGCGAAATCGGACAGAAGTTAAACGTCAAAACAGTACTGGAAGGAAGTGTCAGACGTTCCGGCAATCGCTTGCGGATCACAGCGCAGCTGGTCAATGCGTCCGAAGGTTATCAGCTATGGTCCGAGCGATACGACCGCGAGCTGCAGGATATTTTCGATGTGCAGGACGAAATCACTCTCGCAATTGTAGATGCACTGAAACTAAAACTGTTCAGCGATGAAAAAGCCGCTTTACTTAAGCGTTACACTGACAACACTGAGGCTTATCAACTCTATCTACAAGGTCGTTACTGCTACAACAAATACACGCCCGACTACTTTCAAAAAGGCATTGAATACTTTGAGCAAGCAATCGAGTTGGAGCCGGAATACGCTCCGGCATACGCTGGTCTCGGTTTTTGTTATGGGTCGCTCTTTTACTTTGGCAGTGTTGCTCCTCACCAGATCGTTCCCAAGTGGAGAGCTTTGATAGACAGAGCTCTGGAAATTGATGACCGTCTGGCTGACGCTTATCTCTCACGAGCAAGCATTGAGTTCTATTACGATTGGGATTTTGCGAAGGCCGAGCGGGATTACCAGCGAGCAATTGAGCTAAACCCGAATAGTCCGGATGCACACTGGCGATATGGCCATTTTTTAGCCAACTGCGAGCGGTTTGATCAAGCAATTAAGGAAGGCGACCGCGCGATAGGGCTGGATCCACTTTCACTTGTAGTCCAATTCTTCATGTCCCGTATCTATTTACTGGCTTCCCGCTTCGAGGAAGGGTTTGAACAGTTAGGCAAGATGCAAGAGCTGGAACCAAACTTCGCCAGCGGATTAACCCAATTGGGCGGGCTTTACCTCGCCACCGGCAAGTATGGCGAAGCCATCGAAGCATATAAGAAGGCTCTGAACCTGGGCCACTTTGTCGTTTCCGCACTGTCATATCTTGGCGCAGCTTACGGCGTTGCCGGCAAACGTGACCATGCGCGCAAGACCCTGGACAAACTCTTCGAGCTGAAAGGGATCCAATACGTTTCGGCGTTTGGTATTGCGCGGGTTTATAGCGGGCTGGGTGAAAATGATAGAGCGTTCGAGTGGTTTGAAAAGGCCTTTGAAGAACGAAGCGGCGAGATGGTCGCGCTCAAAAGCGAAGCTCTGGCCCACCTCATGGGTGAAGCCATTATTCTGGATGACCGCTTTCAAGATCTAATACGGCGTATTGGTATGCGGGTGGACCGTCCACCGTTAAATAGAACGACAAGCGAAACAGGCGAGACACCAACGGCGATGCTATCTCCCGCCACCACCAAATCGTCAGAACCGGCAGCGATAGCGCCCAGGTCAAGCGGTGGCAACGATGAAGATCGCGCAAAAACCATCCAAAACAAAGAACGATTGAGGCTAGACAGGGCCAGGCTATTACTCACTTTGTTGATTTTAGTTGTCCTGACCGGAGCGTTCCTCGGTTATCGCTATTTCTCTTCAAACAAACAGATCGAATCCATCGCCGTCCTGCCTTTTCAGAATAGTAGTGCCGACCCGGATGCCGAATATCTTTCCGATGGCCTGGCTGAATCGCTGATTTATCGTCTGACCCAGCTACCAAATCTGAAAGTCAGTCCGACAAGTTCGGTTATGCGCTACAAAGGCAAACAATCGGACGTCACTGCAATTGCTTCAGAACTCGGAGTCGGCGCCGTTATGACCGGACGCATCGCTCAACGCGGCGATAATCTGACCATCAGTGTCGAACTCGTTGACGTGCGCAACAACAAACTTCTTTACGGCGAGCAGTACGAGCGCAAGATGTCGGAGCTATTAACAACTCAACGGGAGATCGCGACGGAGATTGCCCAAAAACTGAGACTAAAGATAACCGGTGACAACGAGAAAGGCCTGAGCAAACACTACACCGAAAACAATGACGCTTATCAATTATATCTGAAGGGACGCTTCTATTGGAACAGGCGAACCGTGGCTGATAACCTCAAGAGTCTCGAGTACTTTCAGAAAGCGGTGGAGGTCGATCCCAAGTTTGCCCTGGCGTTCGTCGGCATTTCCGATGCGCGCTTATTTCGCGGAATCCCGGATGCCATGGCCGGAGCAGTATCACCCGCTGAAACGCTTCCGCCCGCGCGAGCCGCGGCTGAAAAAGCCATTGAGCTTGATCCGAACCTGGCCGAGGCGTTCGCTTCGCGTGGGCACGTAAGATGGAAAGAACGCAATTGGCCTGGCGCCGAAGCTGATTTCAAACATAGCATCGAGCTTAACCCGAACTATTCGAACGCACATCTGTTTTACGCATTGTTCTTGACTTTCAATGGCCGGACAAAGGAAGGTCTCAACGAATCAAGACGTTCTGTTGAACTCGATCCTTACTCTATTCCTATAATCGCCAATTCCGCTTTCATATATTACTTGGACCATCGGCCTGATGACGCGATTGCAGCCGGGAGACAGGCCGTCGAGTTTGATAGCCGAATACCAATCGCCCACCAGAGACTCGGCATGGCGTACGAGCAGAAAGGGATGTTCTCTGAAGCGATTGCGGAATTCCAGACGGCTGTCAGCCAAAGCAATCGCACACAGCTTGCGCTGGCGTCGCTTGCCCATTGCTATGCATTATCTGGAAATAAGCTGGAGTCTAAAAAGCTCTTGGCGGAACTTGAGGAGAAGTCAAAGACGCAATTCGTTTCTCCCTATTTGCTGGCGATCATCCAAGTCGGGTTTGACGAAAATCAGCGCGCGATCGAACTGCTGGAAGAGGCTTACAGAATAAACAGTATTGACCTGGTACAAGCCAAGGTGGACCCAAAGCTTGATCCTCTTCGCAACGATCCGCGGTTTAAGGAACTAATGAAGAAAATCAGCTTTCCCTAGTGAGTGGAAGATGAACAGGCAGGAACGGCCAAGCTTGAGTCAACAGCGACTGAGTCCGAGACCAGCTTCCTCCCGCACACGACGGACGCGGTTGTGAATCGCAGCACAGCTGCGACGATTGTGCTGCCTGTGCAGCCCACACCGAGCAATGCACTACCAAGACCGAAACGACGAAAATAGGCGATTGCGATTGTCGTAATTGTTGCAGCAGTCGTCGCCGCAACCGGCGCCATCTTTGTTGATTCTTACCTCTCAAGGAAACACCCAGGGTCAGTCGAATCAATCGCCGTGATGCCTTTCGTCTACGAAAGCGGCGATGCCAATCTGGAGTATCTTTCCGACGGCATGACCGAAACGCTCATCGGTAGTTTGTCGCAAGTCCCGAATCTGGGTGTAAAGGCGCGTTCGACGGTGTTTCGATACAAAGGCAAAGCTACCGACGCAAAGACGATCGGCAGAGAGTTAGGCGTGCAGGCAATCCTGAACGGGCGTGTGGTCCAACGGGGTGATCGATTGACGCTCAGCCTGGAACTGTGAGCCATCGATTGATTCATCCCAGCATCCAACGTCTGAGTTGACGCGGTGGCGCGAATCAGAGCACCTTGCGCCGCATCAAGTTAAGTTGACAAATGCGCTCCCGCCGCTCGCATACCCGATTTGTCAGGCGGCGCATGGCAGGAACGCACCAGCCTAACCATTACGAGTTTTTAATTCTCCGAGGGATCCATCGAGATAGATGCCTGCAATACTGCTGGTATGATTCACCAAACTTCTGCCTCAAGATCGGCTCTTCGTAAAGAACTACCAAGAGGAAAAAGAAGCTGAACGCAATGGCTGCGTACTCAAATAATCTCCAAGGAAAAGTCCTGCTTAATGGTCAAGACGTTTGCCTCGAGCAGGTTAAGGCCGGGATGGCATGGCATTACAAGGATTATCAGGCGGAGCAAAGTGCCGAGGATCGCAAGATATACGCTGATGAAATTCGTTATGTGATGATGGGGATGTCTTCACTAGGGCTCTTGTTCGTGTCGTTCACGTATCGCTACGATGTTGTCCGACTCATTTCGGCCCGACGGGCGGAAAAATGGATGGTGAAAGTTTATGAAGACGAAAAATAAGAGAGTCTCAGACACTTCGGTCTTTGACCCAAAGAAGTTTAAGCGGTTGCCGCGCGGATCTTTTTTGGCCAGAACTGGGGAAACAGAACCTCGAAATACAAAGGTGCGAATCTCAATTCTAGTCGATCTCGATGTCTTGAACTTCTTTAAGGAGCGAGCTGCACAATCAGGCGCCTTGGCGTATCAAACCCAGATGAACCGAGTCCTGCGCGCCCAGATGGAAGGCAAAGAAACGGTCAACGCCGAGACGCTCGCACAAGACGAACGCTTTATTCAAGCAGTAGCACGTCGCGTAAAAGGGTTGTCGTCAAAAAAACGCAAGAGTGCGTGAATCCTTGTCACGCTATAGTAACGTGACTCGATGAAAATGGCTGTCTGATCCCCGCGGATGGGTTTTATGAAGCGAACTGGAAAAATCCCGCAGCCTTATTTCTTTCAGATGCGTGATGAATCCACGTTCGCCTTCGCTGGAATCTGGGATAAGTGGAATCTGGATCACCAGTCAATAACTTCCTGCGCCATTATCACTACTACGGCGAATGAACTTCTAGCACCGATTCACGATCTTATATGCACTAACTCTGTCAAAGCCGGATAGTTTGAGAAAACGTCGCCAGCCCCGACAAGAAGATGTGTGTGTAGCCGGCATAGCCGCCGAACTCTCCCAGTGTAATGGGGAAGCCGAATGGGCCGAAAAAGTCACAGCACGGGGGCTCAACAAGTTTGTAGCTGTAAATATTGGACCCCACGAAAAAGAAGCAAGCTGAGGGAGAAACCAATGCTGAACAATTTGCTGCTCATTCCTATCTCTCCTCATTAGCAGTGTCCAGCAGCCCAACGACCGGCGCTGAGCCGCGCACCGCGGCGACTCGTGACCACGGACGGTAGGTGCGACGGCTCCAGCGCCATGTTAGGCTGCGCTTGGGGTGGCCACAACGAACCGAACCACGGGTGGGCCGCAGTTCCTCCGCGTGACGTCTAGTCTGAGTAGACGGTGTTCTCGGGAACATCCGTCGGACTTTCAAACGCAAGTCGGTACCCATCCGGATCAACGAGCGACGTGACCCACAAGTTGTTGCCGACAAATGGCCTAGCCACTTCAAGCTCGCGCGCCTTCGCCTGGTGATATATGGCGATGGCATCCGCGCACATGAAGCAGACGGACACTCCCTGACCGAGAGGACCCGCAGGCCACCCTCCGGGTTGCTCACCCTTCCAGTATTGTTGAAGTTGGCTCCCCTTCGATGATTCTTGGTACCCGACAGCCTAACGTTCGCGCTCACCTGCGACAGCGCATTTCTTTTGCGGGCGCGCCGTCGTCAGGTGCAGCGCGTTGTTCGGCAGCGTGCCTTGTCTTTGGGCGGGCCGCCTTGGCCGTGTAAAACTCCAGCAGCTCAACCGGTGCTCCATCGTCAAGTATGAACGCAACACGAACTCCAACCGATGGCTCGGTCGGTGCGATCAAAATCTCCCTACCTTTTAGGGCTTCGTCCAAATCGTCGACGGCAAAGGCGATGTGCGGAACAATTCTGACGATCTCGGGCACGTGGCAATGCGGCTCGAACCGGATCCACTCGATCCCGTAGGGACTGGTCTCAAAACCGGAGACGTGAACCCCGAGGTGCGCGACATGATGCTCCCGAGCACGAGGCTGTGTGTGTGGAATCCCGATATGGTGGTACCGCCATCCTAGCTTCGCTGTCACGGCCGGCGGCTCATGGTTCAGTCGCTTTCCGCTAGTCACGGCTCTCTTCATCGATCCTACTCACCGATTCCGATCATTTGGCCTGTCGAGTCCGCCCAACGCTGGGGATGAGCCGCCGCGCGTTCAACTGCGGTACCGTCAAGTTGACGATGACATCCATGCTGATTCGCGGTCGGCTCCATCCCATTGTTAGATTGCGTCTGCCAAAGGACTGTGCCACAACCAGGACAGACCTCTCATGAATAGCCCCTTGGCCTGAGCCTTTCTCTCGCCGTTTTCCTGCGTTCGCAAATATTCTTTAACCCATTTCAGCCAAGCATCATCAGGAGATCGGAGTTGTTCATTTGTCGGTGAGATCGAAGCCCAGTACGGAGTTAGTATACCCTCTTCTTTCCTCATAAATAATAAGAACTCGCCATCTTTCTTATAACTGTACACTTCACAAGACCCATGTCTCCCGCCGGGACGGACCATATCATATGGCACAGGATGATCGTTGAAATCATCGACCACACTGAAAAAACCTTCGATGGTCAAGGTCGCTGGAATGCCCTCACCTTTCAAGACTTCTTCCACCTTAAATTGAATGTTGCCATTGCTGGAGAAATCTAATTCCGTCATCTCTTCTCTGGGGCTTTTGACATACTGGAGCGCCGTTGCGCGAACGATCACATCTGCCCTTGTGATAAGAACCGAAGGTGAAAGGGGGGGCGGACCTAAACACGCTGTGATGGGGATAGCCTCAGCAAGGATGAAGGTTGTTATTGTGAGTGCGACTGAGAGAGTTTTTCTCATGGCAGAACTGTTCCTCATTATTTGTTGGGTGATGCAGTTGTGACGGCACAGCTTTACACGCCGAACCTGGCAGTAGGTTTCATCTGTTTACCAAACACAAGAGCAACCTAACGTCTGAGTTGACCGGCTGCACGAATTCATTCAAGCATCGCCGGGCCAGTCATGATGCGAAACAGCTCCCGCCGCTCGCGTCCAACGATTTGTTATGAGTCGCCGTGAGCTAGAGTCATTTATGAGGTCGGGTTGAACTCCCAAACAGTCCCGTCTTGAAACCACACCTTGTCCACACCGAGCGCAACGTGATATTTAGTTTTCGTTTGTTGAGACAGCGGCTCCATTAACTGATCGAGCGATACGGTAGCGAAGGCATTCCGACATGATTTAGCTTGTGGTGAGCACTGTCCCTCGGGCCATTGAATGCCGGGAGCCAATGTCACGCCGTAATAGCGCATAAGTTGGCGAACAAACAGTAACGAGTCCAAATCGTCTTCCTTCGCGACAAAGAGAGCAGGTCGAATTTTCACGACGGTCTTGTCAGAGCGGTTCAATAAACGCCACTTCGGACCCACATGCCATGCTCGTGGTCTGTTACATCGAAAACTAGGACCTGCACGGGCATGGTATCGAGTGCCTTGCCCGTGTAAGGCGCAAAGGTTACATCCCAATTCGCCGTTGGAGATTTGCCAGGCGTTGTTGGAGTGAACAGCGCCGTCATCAACAGGATTAGAAGTGCTACGAGTTTTCGTCGTGTCATGGAGAATCCTCCAAAATGAAAAGGATGATTGCTAACACGCCGACCACGAACCGATGTTCCAGAGATAAGAGAACGGTGCATAACGCCGGCCTTCAGCTGCGGCGCGCGATCAGCATCCGAGCTCGGCGGAAAAGAAATTACTTGAGAAACATGCTATCGCGCCGTCAGCTGCAAGGCAATTTGTTATGCTTCCCCTATGAGGAAAACGGCTACTTACGACTTTTTATCAACATACTTCAGGATAAAATCAACGTGTTCGACTCGCATCTTGCTCCCATCCAAATTCATCGTAACCGCCCGCGCATTCCTACGCATTTGTCGAGTAGCACGATGCTGGTAACGGAACACAACTGTCCAACCAGGCGCATTCTTTCTCTCCCGTACAACGCCGTACGCATTCGGCTCCAGCGTGTTCCGTCGCTCTCTAAGCATTTCATCTATGTTTGATTCCCATTCAATGCTCTCGTAAGCCAATTTGCTCTTGTCGGGTGGTAGGTCCGTATAATCATTTTGCGCGATAAACTGCTCGGCTAATCTGATGGCTTCCGCCTCATTCAACTTCTTCTCTGGAGCGTAAGAGGCGACGGGCAGTGATAGCAGCAAAATTGTGACGGCGGGCAATATTAGATTCATTCGTTTTATTACCTTCAACATGATGTTACCCCAAGAGGAAGAAGCATAACGTTCACATTGACCGGGCGCCCGGCGCGCGAAGTGCGACGGGAACCCAAGAGCGACGCTCTTGGGCGCTCCGGTCGAATGTGGGGTTAGGCAGCACGCGAGAACCCAAGTCTCCAGGTCGCCGGAGAGGGCGATGCCCGTGGCAGACGGCACATGCGATTCGCAGATAGACGAGGACTCACAGGATCACTTGTCGGCCGATTCAGCGTCTGGAGTGATGGATCTGAGGTAAGCCACGATCTGTTCGTATCCGCTCCCTTGAGCGGAATTCTGGAGGGCGCCGAGCTCGGCCCAGCCCAAGGGGGTTGCGTTGTGTCGTTCGTCACGCGCTGTCACATCCGCGCCGGCCTCGACAAGACTTCGGACTTTATCGAAATTGCCGCGATAGGCGGCCAGATGCAGAGGCGTGGCTGGCCAAGGTGGGCGTTCGAGCGCTTGTTCGAGTGCCTGGCGCGTGTGCGAAGGTTCGCCGTGAGAGATAATCAAGCGCTCGAACGGAAGGTCGAGCATTGCACGGAGGTCTGGGATAGCCCGCTCCTGGTGGGTCGGCGACATCCACACTCTCAAGGCTCCTCCTCGCTCCGTCAGCGCATCGCCAAACACGAGAGTATGCTGTTCGGGAAGCCACAGGGGTGTCTCGCTCCAGCCGCGCGGATCCCTGAACGGCAGTAGGCCACCGGGTAGCTCTTGATCGGGCTCGATTTTCTGTAGTGGTGTTCTTGGCGGCTTGTTTTCTGACCAGTTGTCGGGCCCGAATGCGCGGCATCCGTAGCGTCGAACGACGGCGTCGATGCTGTGTTCCGTAGTGCCCCACGCTGGGCGATTGTGGTCGGGAATGAGGATTGCGACGGCGGTTGGTCGCTTCCTGTCGAGGCGTTCCCAGACTTGAGTTGCGTCGTCGGGCGGTAGGAGCGGGTCAAGGAGCCAGCGTTCGTTGCCCGCGTCGACGCACACGGAAGTCACGACTTCTTGCCAGTCGCATTGCTCGTTCCATGACGGGTGCTCGAGCCTCCAGATCCAGAGACCTGGGCCGAGATCGATTACCTGTACGGTGGGGGACGATCGCTCGGTCACTTGGGGATCACCTACTCCGTCTAGTAAGACTCAGGAGGCCTTCTGTTTGCCTAACGCTGGCCTTCAGCTGCGGCGCGCGATCAGCCTTCAAGCTGAAGGACAGAGATTACTTGAGAAGCATGCTATCGCGCCGTCAGCTGCAAGGCTTTGTTCGGCGCAACCGACGGTACGCAGACGCCGCGAATTCATGCGCACTGGGAAGCGAAGGTTAACATGTAACTGATACCTTCAACATCCTTGAAATTGTCAGGCAATGGAACCATTGACTCTTGATTATACGTGAGCAAACTGCCGATGCGATTGGAGGATTGTTCGCCGACAGAGCAACGGCGTTCGACAGGCGCTTCATTGCCCTTGTTGAGGCCCATTGGCGCCACGCAAAAATGTGAGACCGTCGTGAGCGTGCCATCCGAGTTACGAGACCACGTACCTGTGGCGACGCTAAAACTGACTACGCCATTGAGAGAAGGCTGGCTAGTCCTTCCATCCTTGCGAAGTTCGCACCTCACGACTGCAAGTTCGCCAGAAGGATAGAGGATCATTAGGGATCCATCGCCGTCATAAAATACCCCCATATCTTCCACAATCTCTTTGGGAGGAGGTTCCCAACAAATATCTTTAGAAATATAAATCCAGAGTGGATCAAGCTTAGATTTGCCGATCATTCCCTTCGGCGGCTCTCTGGTGACATTAAGATGAGCGTTTCAGCACGGGTTCACTGTAATTGTTTTGAGCGTGGAATAATTCAGGCCCCGCCATGTTCTGAACTCCTGTACATTGATGAGAGCGGGTGCAATGGCGTGGCGGAGTGTCGATGGAGGTTTGCTAGCTGAATTGGATGAATGGAGACGAAATGCATGTGAACATGACCGCGGGATCTACGTGTCGCGCGATATCGGCAATATCGCGTTGGTAGCGGATTTGCGGAGGGAGCTCAGCTCAATTGTCGACTTGCAGGGCCCGAGTTCTTACATTCTCAATAGGCGTCCCGCAGGCTCAAGCAAGGCGGAGTATTTTCTCTCATCGTGAGTGCTTAGCTTTCACTCTTGTCTTTTGAGGATCGGCTGCCGAATGTTCGCGTCCTATCGCCTTCGGACTCTTGTCCTCGCGCACGCCCTGAAACGATGGATGTCGGATCGAATCCTGAGGTCCATTCCATAAAAGCGACTTCGGCAAATCATCGCCAGCTGAGTCCATCGAGTTTCTCGAAGTCCAAGGTCCTTCGGCACGGCAAATAACGGCGACTCTTTCCTGACGAGCCGGTCCGACGAACCTCTTACAGGACTTCTATCTCAATAAGCTCTAGTGAGACGACGAGTTCATCATCATTCTTGCGATCGTGGCCGTCGGCCCGGACTTGCTCGCGGGCCCGACGCGCGCTAGGCACCGCTACCGAGGTAGAAGAGGTGTAGGTGCGTCTCCTGGATTGGCAAGAACGGCACTAGAGGGCTCAGCGTCTGGCCACACGAACTGGACCAAACATCAGATTGTTTTTCCCGCGGAAGAAAAGGTTTTCGATTTCTGCGTGATCAAGACAAAGCAGGGCTACGAGGCGGTCTTCTCTCGAGTGTTTCTGGGTAAGGGTGTGCCGCTGGCCACGACTGGGTTGTGGTGGTGTCAGGCCAAATCTCCCACGGCCAAAATCTCAGATTGGAGCAAGCCGGTGCAGATCATGGGTATGTCGGACAGTCCCTGGCACCTCGGCGGCCCATGGAAGCCTTCGCTCCAATATGGTGAGACGGATCCGAACAGGATGTTTGTGTTCTTCGATGGTCTGTATCCGAGGAAGGACCCTGCGCCCTTCCCCTACGTGTTCACGCTCGGCTGCATAGAACTGACGCGGCCATAGCGAACACTGACGGCACTGGACGGCTAAACCGCATCGCAATCAACGGCTGCGCATTCTGTCTCGACATGGCCGGGCCTTTTGCCATATTGCATCTCGGCAAGGATGTGCGTTGATGCAACAGCATAAGCTAGACTCCGGCTGCATGGCGGTTTGCATCGTTTCGTTTTGGATACCGATGGTTTACGGCACGCAGTTGAGGTCGGGGCAGAGAGTCTCTATGAGGCTGCAGCGTTGGCAGTGCGGACCTTCAGACAGCATGGCTGCGCACCTGGAGATGTCAGTATGCTTGAAGTGGAGATTCGCAGTTCCATTACTCATACCGTTACCTTGAAAAAGATCTACTCGTGGTTGCAGGGCGGAGCCAAGACTCCCAAAGAGGCAGTGATAAATCGAACGGCCCTACCGTTGCGGATAGTGAAGCGCATGAAAGCCTCCGGCACGCTAATCTGAGGACCACCAGCTTCATATGCTCTTCCCTCAACAAGCGCTGGCGGCTCACCCCGCGCCGGTGTTTCTTGATGCCAACCAGTTGGTACTTTGCCATAAGTTATGATGGCAAATTCCCTAACGTTCCACTCTGGGAATCGTTCGGCCAAATCCACCAAATGGTCTTATCTTCAATCGCTGTACTTGCATTCGCCGGAAGCTTCTGATTCTCAGGAGCAACGTCTACTACGATGAAAAAGTCTACATACTTGTGTTCAGCAAAACGGGTGCCCGTGAAATTAAAAGTGGGAGGGACCTGTTCACTCATGTGGATCGTCGGCGGAGTACACGCGATCGACAACGAAATGAAGAGAACGAATGCGAGGAAGTAAATTCCACGGCGTTTCATGATTTTTTGGTTACGAACCTCGCCTTTAACGGAAGCAACGTCAGAGTTGACGCGGCGGCGCGGTCATGCCACCTGCGGTAGCGGGTGGGTGTTAGGTAACTCGCTATCGCCGCTCGCGTCCAACGAATTGTTCGACCATCGAACGAAAAGGTTAGGGATGGCCAATGTATTTCTTTGCGAGTGAACTTAGTTCGGTGTTCGCACCTCGTGAGATTTGACCCAGGACTTCATCAGCCATTACATTCAGGACGCGATCTTTAGCCTTGGTAGCCTTCGCGATTTGGGGAATCAATTCTTTCATTGCCGGGATGCTGCCGTCGGGATAATTCGAGGTCTCCGTAAGATCATCAAGCGCAAAGATAGCGGTTTGCCGTTCCCACAAGTCGCCTTCTTTCAAGAGGCATGTGAGAACCGGAATGCCGTCCGCGGAAAGCGCAAGTACGTAAGCCGCAGCGCGTCGACACATCATTTCCTCTTGCGGGCGAAACAACGTCCGAAGCGAGGCGCCTCGGGTGACAGCGGTCATTACAGGGACGATGTCTGGATTCTTTGGGTCAAGATCAACGATCAGATGCGCAGCGTCTACCTGTTCACAAGGGTGTCCTTTTTTGAGGATTGAGATGAGCGCAGGGATGGATTTTGCGTCGAGTTTAGATAACGCCTGTCTCGCATCGTCAGAGGTCTTGAGATCGTTGCGGCGAGAATTCGCCATTAATTTACGAATTTCAGCCGGAGTCGGTGGCTGTTGTGCACCGAAGGGCGAGAGACTGCAGATTACGAGCAGCGTGAGTAGGACGAAGAAGGAGTTAAAGCGCCTCATGAAACTTTCGACCTGCAAGAAACATTCCGAAGAATTGTCTTATAAACTAGGATTGAAACTCACGACACTGCAATACTGCTCCGACAGTTGGTACATGGCGGGGAAGTCGATGGTCGAACGGTGAGCTTGGAGCGGACCTCGCCATGAGCGGGCTTCTTTGGTAAATTGCGTGGGCGAGCAGCTCAAGCGCAACGTTCGACAGCTTCAAAAAGCGAGGGGAAGGTTAATCAGATGAAGTATGCAGCGGTTCTAACATTTGCGGCTTGCGTCGCGCTAGTATCAGTCAGCCAAACGCCGCGCGGTTCGACTGTAAACGCCGGATGCATCTTGACGCTCGGGCAATCTCCAGAGATTCGCGGCATTCGACTGAGAATGACCTCTGCGCAACTACTAACCCTCTTTCCTGAAGAAGCTAATCGCCTTGGAATCACTGAGGCTATCAAGCGGTCGCAGCGAGTTGATCAATACGGCGTCGGCAGATTTGATCTGCAAGCAGATAGCAAGACTGCTAATCCGAGGTTGACGGGTGTCAACTACATCACGGTTGAATTGATTGACGAGCGCGTAACAAGCTTTCACATTTCTTACGCAGGTCCCGAATGGAAGACTATAGGTCAATTTGTAGCGAAACTGTCGGAGGGCTTTGGGTTGCCCAACGGCGCATCCTGGGAACAAGGAGACGAATCTCGAAAGTCGTTAAAGTGCAATGGCTTCGTAGTTGACGTATATGCGTTCAGAGGAACCGGAGAAAATTGGGTGCGAGTGCAGGACACATCAGCACATCGACTTGTAGAAGATCGCCGGGAGGCAGCGAAGGAGAAAGAGCGGCAAGCCTTCAAGCCGTAGATAGTAATGATTGATAAGCCTCACGCGCCGTCGAACGAATTAAGGATTGTTGTCGTACGAGTCTTCGAGCCGCGACAACAATCCGGGGTTGAAGTCGAAGGTGTTTGCACGAACCAGGAAACAGTTCTGTCAACCTTGATTCATACTCTTCTGGTACTGTCGCAACCCTGACCACTTGGAGATAGACACCGTACTTCTTGTGGAGTGCCGATCCTTCTATGGCGGTGTTTATGACAGAGTCAATCTCATTGTTAGAGGTAAGCGGTAGGACCATCCACATCGGAGGTCTCGCGTGGGAGGTCGTATAGAATCTTTGCGACAAATCCACCCAGACAATGAAGGGCTAATTCTTGATTCAAAGCGGCATCTATCTCGTCGAAGAAGGACCAGGGATCAAGAAGTATTTCAGGAGGCATAGCTCAAGTTGGTCAGGCTTTAGGTCTGTTAGCAATCTCCAGTACTTAGCCTCCTCTGACCTGGCTGTGTCAAGCCATTGTCTTTCAGCCTTGGTAAGCGAATCGTGACACAGAGTGTCCTCCAGGACTAAGCGAGAACGTTCCAAGGATGACTCTTTAAGCCGAAGCCACTTAGCCTTGTCGGTGTCCCCTTGCTTTTCAGCCAGTCGTCGCGCTACAGAAGTTAGAAACCCAAGCCTGTTTTGCAAATCCCTGACCTTGACCTCTTTAACCAACGATTGCCAATCCAAATCGGGGTATCTCAGTAGTACCCATGGCAGGGCTTCGGTAAGACGACTATTGAGATCTTGAGCACTCAAAGCTGAAAGTAGGACTTGCGCGGGGTTTTTCTTCCGGCCGCCCTTCAGGTGGGAAAAACCTGGGTATCCCAAAGCAGCTAGATCTGCTGCAAGGCCATCCTCGCTCTTAGTCTGCACCTCAGTCCAAGCGGTCTCGAGTGGCAGTGTCACAGCGGACAAAAGAAATGCAGTCGCGGCCTTCCGAGCCAATTTCTCGGGAACGCGCCGTAATTCCTTTTCCAACAAAGAAAGATAAGGCTGAGACACACCTAGTCGAGAGGCCGCCTCTTCCTGCGTCCACCCTTTTTGTTCTCGTCCCGTTCTCAGATCCCTTCCAGTCATCGATATCTCCACCCTATCAAAGGATATTACACGACTTGTAATAATATCAAGCATGGTCGGACGTTGTGTCAAACGGACGAGTGAGCTGTTCCCACTGGGAATTTCTCTAGCGATAGACCGATCCACTACATTGGTCCGCGGCTTCCCTCCAGAGTTTCTCTCTACTATTAAGTGGTCCATCAGCCGAGCAAAGGAGAACATTAAATGCGGGTTAGCTATCAACGTGGTCATCTGCGATCTGTGAAGCGTGACTTGATTGATCATTACGTGAGTACAGAATTAGCCGCAGACTGGCACTCTCATGCGACGCGCATGGTCTATCGAGAATTTCTGACTAGATGGATCAAGCCACATTGGGGCTCGGCCAATATTAGAGATGTCCGCACTGTTGCAGTCGAAGGCTGGTTGAGAAGGTTGCGACGGCAGGACGGTGACAATCTCGCCAATTCCACGAAGGCAGAAATACGTAGTGTCATGAGCGTCCTCTTCAACCACGCTATTCGCTATGAGTGGCTCGAGCAAGGAAGAAACCCGATCACGTTTGTCCGCCAGAGTGCGCAACGAAAGAACGCTCCAGCAGTGTTGGAACCAGCAGAGATTCAAAGCTTATTGGCAGAGCTTGAGCAACCTTTTCGACTAATGGTGCTACTGGATGTCACTACTGGATTAAGACGCAGCGAACTGTTCGCGTTGAAGTGGAGTGATATTGATTTCTGGAATCTGGTTATCGAGGTGCGCCGTTCAATCTGTGAAGGAGTCGTGGGAAACTGCAAGACCGCAGCTTCACGCAGCCCGATTCCTTTGTCACTCGATGTCGCGGCAGATTTGTGGTTGTGGAAAGAAAATACCAATTATGCAGCTCATGATGATTGGGTGTTCGCAAGCCCTCGTCTCAAAGGGAAAAGTTCCCGACGGCCGGACGTAGTGCTGGCGAAAGTGATCCAGCCGGCAGCCCTGCGTGCGGGGATCAGGAAAAGAATCGGGTGGCATACATTTCGGCACACGTATTCAACAACACTCATCACGAATGGTGAAAATGTAAAGGTGGTCCAGGAACTGATGCGCCATGCTAACGGTCGTTGCACGCTGGATGTTTATAGTCAGGCGAAAGTCACTGCGAAACGAGAGGCGCAACAGAGAATTGTTGAGATGATCATTTCAGAGGACGGGCCAACGCCGGAAATCAAACTCCAGCGGAGAGGTCCGGATGAATGTCTTGAGGATGGCGTGTGAAAAATGGTCAAATTATTCAACCAGTGCCCCGGTGTTGAGACTGTGGCCGGGTGCCATGCAATCGCAATGATTGCCTGCCCTCTCGGCGGGTATTGTCAGGTTAACTGGGCAAACTTTATCTTTTAGAGTCCAGCAATTGAGACCGCCTGCAATAATCGATCGTGAGAGTCGAAGTGTTATGAGCATTGCAAAAGCTACTGTAGCTTCGACTGAAAATACCTGCCATTTCCAAGATACGACCGCGTGACAACTCGTTTGACTCTTATGAAACCATTATCACTGCTCCTGCGCCCGCGAATCGATTTGGCGCGACAGATCTCAACGTGAGGAGACAAACTTTCCCACCAAGGCAGCAATCTCATCTGCGGCCGTGTCCAACGCGAAATGGCCCGCGTCTAGAACATGAACTTGAGCACCAGGCACATCCCGCCGATAAGCATCTGGCTCCGAGAGCTCGAACGAGAGATCGTACTTGCCCCAGATTACCAGCAGGCGAGGTTGAGTCTTGCGCATCCAGGCTTGCCACTTTGGGTAGGAGTCGACGTTCGTTCGGTAGTCGTAGAACAGATCGCTTTGAATCTCCGCCTGTCCCGGCTTACTAAGGAACGCGAACTCGTCCGTCCAGAGATCAGGATCGTAACGATCTACATTAGGGTCGCTTCCTACGTGGCGCGTCCGCGTGGTGGCTAGAGAGAGCAGATTTGTTCTGAGGGTGTTCTCGTTTGCTGCGCGATCTTTCCAAAACTCGCGCCGCGCCTTCCAGTTAGCGCCCAGACCTTCATCGTGCGCGACTGCGTTTTGAACAATGAGAGCTTCAATGCGCTCCGGGTGCGCGAGGGTCATCCGAAAACCAACGGGCCCCCCGTAGTCCTGCATGTAGAGCGTGTAGCGGAACAATCCGAGAGCCTCAGTAAAGTGGTTCATGATCTCGGCATAGTGGTCGAACGTATAATCGAATTTCTTGGGGTGGGGCCAATCACTGTGCCCGAAGCCTGGGTAATCGGGAGCGAGTAAATGATAATGATCGGACAACCTGGCGAAGAGTGGCTCGAACATTCGCGAGGAAGAAGGAAGTCCATGGAGCAGCAGAATCGTCGGCGCGTCTTTCGGACCAGCCTCTCGATAGAAGATCGAAAGTCCATCAACCTGTACAGTGCGATAGGACGTCCGGTGGTTCACAGAAAGTTCCTTTCCCTGACCTTGAGCCAGTGATTGCAAGGATGCTAGCGCCAAGATGAGCGATATCACGAGTCCGACTCCAGGGTGTTCTGTCGATCGCACCCCCTCATGGTGTCCGCTTTGTATCGACGGCTTCAGAATCATTGGTGACATGCTTCATCATCTGGGAATCAAAATGGAGAGTCCCTGTCTGCACGCGCATTCCCGGCGCACATGCTCAAAGTCCGAGCTTGTCTAAGAAATCCCGTCGCGCTGACGAATTCCTAAAGCACAAGCTTCCGCCTTGTCTCTTCCTTCAGTTCACCTAATGGCCAACTCACATTCCTGCATCTTGAGCCGGAATGTGCAATGGCAATTGGTGAACAACTCGCTTTCCTAAATAACATAATCAGTGTATAATAGTACCAAGGTACATAGCAACCACTGGAAGTCTGCCGTCATCTGATGGAATTATCGGGCCCCGCACCGATAAGGGTGCTATATGAGTGAGACATAGATGGTAACAGGTTTTCTGGATGGATTCCGCTGAAGCAGGTATTTTTCCGAATGATAGGCCGGGCGCAAGGTCAGGACATCATCAACGAGGGCAAGGAAACGGCAGAACTCGCAAGGGCGTATGGGTTTACCGGAAGATTCGAACGCGATCGTTCGCTGGAAGTTCACCGGGATTACGTCAGATTCATTCCACTGGCTCTCCCAACGCTCCATTGATGGACTGAGTTGGCGGCTTCAACGTGAGTATTTCGCACAGCGCATGAGTTGATGATCGGCTTCTGCTGTTGCCGATGCGCTAGAGATCACAGCCCCAATAACGGTACTCGTGGGCAGCGATTGGAGTTTGCAGCGCTGCCCCACACATTGAATATGGAGGCTTCATGATTCCAGCCGAGCAAACTTTTAACGGCACATTTCCGTTTCAACCTCATTTCACCCGTGCTCCTGGATTTCAAATGCATTTTGTCGATGAGGGTGAAGGAGAACCAATCGTCTGCCTTCATGGCGAACCAACGTGGGCCTATATTTATCGAAACTTTATTCCCGAGCTTAGCAAACATCATCGCGTGATCGTGCCTGATCATATGGGTTTCGGAAAGAGTGAAACGCCCAATGATCGGGAGTATACCCTGGAAACCCACGTAGACAATCTAGAGGCGCTGCTTCTGGAACTCGATCTTCGTGACATCACACTCGTAATGCAGGACTGGGGAGGTCCCATAGGTGGCGGATTCGCCTTGCGCCACCCCGATCGTATAAAGCGCCTTTGTTTATTGAATGCCATCGTGCCACTGAGGCTTCCGATAGAACAGGAGTTATTTCCCAAGAATGCAGACTCGAGCTGGTTCCGATGGATTCGAAGCGCATACGACGATGGGTCTCTCGACGAGGTACTCGGAAATCTTCGAGTGACGGTCCTGAGTGTCATGAAGCTGCTCGGATTCGAAAACAGCGCCATTGTTGACTGGACGTGGATCGATGCTTACAGCGCCCACTTCCGCAGCAAGGAAGATTGCATCGGCGCGATCAATTTTCCTCTTGATTTTGTAACTGGCAAATGGGCCCGGTTTCAGGCAGGTGGTCCGCGTGAGATTGAAGCTGTGAGGCGTAAGCCAGCCATGCTTGCGGAGGGACTGCAAGATCGTGCGATTCTCCCCGAGATAGTAATCAATCATTTCCGCACTGCGTTCCCCGAAGGAGCAGTCGTGGAAATCCCGGAGGCGGGGCATTTCTGCCAAGAAGATCAACCGGCGCTGCTGGTGGCGTTGATTGAACAATTTATACAGATCAGTTAACGCCCCTTACTCATCGACTCTTTGCCCAAAGAATCGACCACGGAGTTCTTGTTGAAAACTAGACGACATCGTCGGAACGGCATGGAGACGAAGGCAACGACACAGGAGCGTCTATCTGCCGGCCGGCGGCGAGGCCATTTTACAAATGTGTTGACGATCAAAAAGGAGGTTAAGCAATGACAACAAGGGAAGCGACTCTTAGCAGGAACACGATAGCTCCGCTGAACTCCCGCGAAAAGGGAGAAGGAATGATCGAATACAAAAGCGAGTATATTTTGTCATTTACGGGCAACTTACCGAAAAACCCTGAAGTAATTGGTCCAGTGCCGGAGGGAGCCCGGGTAAATTTCTACAATGCCGGCGGTGAGTTCAGAGGACCTCGCCTTCGCGGAAAACTTCGCGAAGGGGCAGGCGGGGACTGGTTCATGGTCCGAAAAGACGGTATGGGGTTGCTTGATGTTCGAGCTACATTTGAAACCGACGATGGCGCCTTAATCCTTATTACCTATCAGGGGTTCGCCGATCTTGGGGAAGATGGCTACGATAAGTTTCTCAATGAGGGACCGCCGCGAGTTGTGCATTCGCGCATATCTACACGGTTCCTCACTAGCCACCCCAAGTATCTTTGGCTAAACCGATTGCACTGTTTCGGAGTGGGCGTGTACGAAGCGGCAACCAGTTCGGCAACCTACGACGTCTACACAATTCGCTGAGCTTCGCCTGTGCAGTCGACGCCCAGAAGGGTACGGCAGCGGCGTGCCGCGATGCCGCGGGCGGAGGTCACGATCGCCCAGATCGTTCGCAATCTCATTCAGCAGGCCAGCTGCCAACGACCCCGAACTTGCTCAAGGAGGAACGAGGTGCAAAAGGAGATTCTGTTAGAAATGGTGAAGCAAAACCAGTTTACCAGCCATTTTTCTTTCGACAGAATTACTGAAGAAAATGCGAGCTTGAGGTTGAACGCTCAAGCAGCAACAATCGGCTTCATTTATCGCCACATTGGTGAAACGATCAATTTATTCGGTCAGTTTCTCGGCATACCAACTGATGTAAAGAACACCACGATAGGTCAAATCGATAAGGGTGAGCATGGTGATATCAACTATAGCCGAGAGTTGATTGACCGAGGATACCGAATGCTGAACGACCTCGCAGAACATAGCGCTGAAGAGGATTGGCTAAAACCAGTTGAGACTCCTTTCTTCGGAACTGTTTCCAGAGTGAGGTTGTTTGCCCATGTCCTTTTTCACAATTCACATCATGCAGGACAAATATCCATGACGTTAGCGAAAGGAAGCAGATAGCCGCGCGACGCTCGTCGATCCGATCGTCACGTTGCGAGAGGGATAAGTCGAGGATCCGAGGGGCGGTTCGATGCGCTGGACTTTTTCTGAAATCGAGCCAGCCTCGTGTCATTGGATGGCCGAGCGCGCTCCAGACGATCGAAATTGGCCGAGAGAAGTCGAGATCCGCGCGCGGCGCGCGTGACGGCTCAGCGAAGCAGGAGGGAGGAGATATGAAGTATCTGTGTATCGCTTATGGTGCGGAAAAAGATTGGCGAGCACTTAGTAAGGAGGAGCGGGACGCATTGCTGGCGCAGGACGCAGCTGTTCGGAACCGAGGCGCACTTATGGCAGCAGTTGGGACGAACGTTACGACTGTGCGCGCCTGGGAGGGGCAGCCCAACGTAACTGAGGGGCCTTACGCTGCATCGGAAACTCCGTTGGCTGGGTTTTCTGTAATTGAAGCAGATGATGTGAATGAGGTGATCCGCCTGGTTGCGGGAACGCCGTGTGCTCGGGCAAAAGGTGCCATCGAGATCAGGCCGATCCTGACTATTAATGACGAGGACTGGCGAATACGACGATAGGATCAGCTCTGCTGATTCATAGCATCGTCACATCTTATTCCTAGTTAGAAGATCCTTGGAGAATGCAATGGCAGTTGAGACCGTACCCGATGGATTTGTGGTGATTCCGATTCTCGCAACTACCCAGGGAGAGGAGCTGTACGCGTTTTTGCGGGAGGTATTCGAGGCGACGCTACTGGACCGGCACGACAATCCTGATGGTAGTCCAGCATATATGACAGTTCGCATCGGGGACTCAGTTATCTCTTTCATGAGGCCTTTATCCGAGGACCAGCCGACGCGTAGTGCGTTCTATGTATACGTCCGAGAAGTGGATGCCGTTTACCGCCGCGCCATCGAAGCGGGTGCCCGGTCGCTCCAGGAACCCACTCCTGCAGTGCACGGCGATCGCATGGCCACCTTCATCGATTCTTTCAATAATCATTGGACGATCGCATCCCGAATTGAGCAACTTTCCGTTGTTGAACTACATCGCCGCCTGGCGGAGCGTGGTGGGGAGTGAGTGTTCGCGCCGCGCGTCGGCGGGCTGCCTGGGAGAAAAGGAAATTCGTGATGATCGAGGAGGAACTGGAGGAGTTCCGCCAGCGACAGAAGATAGTGGCCAAGGAGTGAGCAGGTGAGAGTTTTCGAGGTAAAGGTACGTCTCGTTTACTGCAACGTCCCGGTGTCTTTCGTGCGCACCAATTCCGCGCATTTGGCGGCCAGACGCTTAAACTCGTCCAGCTTGCCCTTATGGATTTTAAGTCTCGCGACACATTGAAGCTCGCTCATGGCTCTTACCTCCTGCTCTTACCTCAAGACCCCTAAGCTCAAGGCCTATTTCTTTTTGCGCATCGAGGGTGTGATAGTAACACCGACCAGGATGCCTTCCGGGGAAAGCAGCCGGGTCACGATTTGGCCCCAGGGTTCTTTTCGCGCGCGAACCAACAGCGTGTATCCCTCGCGCCTTAGCTCTTCCGATGCCGCCTCGAGGTCTTCGACATCGAATTCAAGCCAACTCTGAGGAATGGGAAGATCTTTTGGCCAAGCGTCCGTTCCAAAGCACGATTGCGCGGCTTGACAGAGCGGCCACAGCGCGAACGTCTTGACGCCCTCGATTTTTTCGGTGTGCAGATAGCCGCCTTCCTCTCGGATGAATGACAGGCCCAGATTCTTGACGTAGAACTTTTCGCTTAGTTCCTGATCTCGAACTATCGGCCCGAAACCCGCAACGAAAAGCACTTTAACCTTGTGCGTTGCACTCATGTCAAACCTTCTCAATGAGTGCATAACTCCTCCTGACTACTCTAAGCTGCAAAGTCCCGGTGTCTTTCGTGCGCACCAATTCCGGGCATTTCGCGGCGAGCCACTTAAACTCGTTCAGCTTGCCCTTATGGATTTTGAGTCTCGCGACACATTGAAGTTCGCTCATTGCTCTTACCTTATGCTCTCACCTGAAGACGTTGGATATCTAGCCGCGCCGTCTAACGGAACGATGCTCAGCGGCCGGGTATCCCGCCTCTCGTGCGGCCGCGAATATGTTCTCCCCTCGGTCGAAAACTGCGGGCTCAGGACCGAGCGGGTTGCGCTCCGCCATCATGCGTCCCTTGTGATTCCCAGATGCACGCGTCCAAGATGCAACCTCAACCGCGGCTCGCCGCCTCGATTGCAGCGATGTCGATCTTTTTCATCTGCATCATGGCATCAAACGCGCGCTTGGCGGCAGCGGGATCGGGACTGGTGACCGCTTTCGTCAGGACGATCGGCGTAATCTGCCAGGACAATCCCCATTTGTCCTTGCACCAGCCACACGCGCTCTCCTGGCCATCGTTGCCGACGATCGCGTTCCAGTAGCGATCCGTTTCGGCCTGGTCAGCGGTTGCGACCTGAAACGAGAACGCTTCGTTGTGCTTGAACTCGGGTCCGCCGTTGAGTCCGAGGCACGGAACGCCCATCACGGTAAACTCGACGGTCAACACGTCCCCTTTCTTCCCCGACGGAAAGTCTCCTGGTGCGCGGTGCACCGCGCCGACGGACGAATCGGGAAAGGTCTTGGCGTAAAATCGTGCCGCGTCCTCGGCGTCGCCATCGTACCAAAGGCAAATCGTGTTCTTTGCTGGATTCATCATGTCATTTCTCCATCAAGATCAGCCATCTAAGCCCCGCGATCGATGAATGCCGATGAGTTAAGTGTTGCGCCGCAAGAATTGAAGACACTGATGTGGTATCACACTCCGTAGATCCGCTTCATTTTGACCTCTCGGTCAACTTGTGACTGTCGTTGGCGCGAAGCGTCATGTGGTAAATCTTTCTTAGCTCCGCGATCTGTCCCAGCGTTTCTTTGGAAAACGGCGCCTTTCCTTCAAACGCATGCAGCACAATCCCCTCCAGCAGGTCACCTAAGGAAAGGTCCTTCAGTTCGGCGAGCCCCTTCAATACCTTCAGCAGACGTTTCTCGATGCGAACGCCGGTTTGCACTCGTTCTATTTCAATCATGGAGTTTTTAACCATGGTCCAAATATACCACGATGGGCTACGACTATGCCTCGGGGGCTCCAGCTACCGCAACAAGGCTTCGATATTAAGATCGGGCCTCGCCGCTGAGGCCATTTGGATTTCGCCCGTCCCGACGGCGCCCCTGTCTATTTATAGATCGGCTCTGCGAGGAGCATTGATTGAAAACAGCGCTCGGGCTAAATATTATTGCGAACCTTCGCATAGCCTATCCATGTTTCTCATATATGTAACCGTGTGATAGCTGAGCAGTTCTCCGCTGTTGAGACTGCATTCTGCGATTTCGAAAACCAAGCGCCGCCCTGCACGTATGATTCTAGCGCGACATAACAAGTCCGAATCGCTAGCCTTGCGCAAGAAATGTGTGTCCATGCTCGACGTAACTGCAGATCTGTCCTCAAAACGTGACTGAAGAGCCAGCCACATACAAACGCTGCGGCAGCCATAAGCACGTGACCGGCGATGATTCCGCGTGGTCGCTCCAGATGAGGCCCAAACGGAAGTCGCAATCGTGCAGCAACCATCCTCAGCGGAGACGAGAGCATAGCGATAAATCTCGGAGAAGGGTGCGATGGCAAGCGCCCTTTCCAATTTCTCACGCAGCGTCATCATTTTGCTGCCGACTCCTTATTGCCCCGGGTGTGAAGATAATTACGAAACGCAGTTTCCCACTCGGGACCTTTGGCTTTGTCACCATCGGCCAGGTGGTTCACATGGTCATTCGCCTCGGGCTGTAGAGCAGTTCGTTCGTACGCGACGACTGCCCTTGTTTTGTCGGATGCAATCCTCTGAACGCGGATATCGATAAGAGTAACCATTCCTTCAGCTGCAAAACAGGCGTACTGAATTTGACCTCGGTCTAGATCGTAGATTGTATTGATCCAAACATTGGGATGACCAGTTTTGACGGTGAAGACCGCCCCGGCTTCGTCATTCGCCGGCTGTGGATGCACAAACTGCGGATTCCATCCTTCGGCCCACAGCCGCTCTTTATCCGCTCCGAAGAGCGGAGCAACTGTTTCAATCGGTGCGTTCACGTTGAAAGCAAACTCCGTGCGCCGATGAACAACACTCGGCGATTTTGGATTCTGCGCATAAATGGCACAGCTCAGCAACGCGAATAAACACATGACCCAAGTTTGTATCAGCATTTTGTTTCTCCTTAACTGATTGCCTAGTATCCATGTACCATGGTACACTCTTTTGACATTAATGACAACCGGAGAGAACAAGGATGAACCATTTGATTTGTGGCAGTGCAGCACTAGAAGACAACATGTTCACTGCGGAATTTGAAAACTGTCGGTTCCCGAACGACCAGTTCCGACACGCCGATCATATCCGTCTGGCGTGGATCTACATCCGAGGTTACGACTACGAGGTTGCTGAAGAGAGAATGCGCTATAGCATTCAGGGATTTGCCCGCAGTCTCGGAGCGGAGCGCAAATACCATGAGACGATCACCATCCTCTGGATGCGCCTGGTGAATATTGCTGTCCAGTTGTCGTCAAGGATCGACAACTTTATCGACTTCGCTTGCGCTCACGCATGGCTTCTCGACAAGAAGGTCATATTCGAGTTTTACTCGCGAGATCTTGTCATGAGTGAAATCGCGCGAACTGCCTGGGTCGAACCCGATCTTAAGCCGATTCCCGTGCTGCATGATCGTGGTACTCGCTCAAGTGCGCAAAGAGCTTACCAATCCACCATTCGTGGAGCGCAATGCGGGACAGCAGACAACATTTGACATGATCACGGCAAATTTTACGAAGCGTTGCTGAGAAATCCAACGGGGAGAAGAAGTAAAACTACTTCTGATTTAGATCCAGATTGGCGAGCGGCTGATGTTATACGGACTAGCATAATGACTGGAACAGCGCGGAAGCAACATTTCCAACGATGCAGCCGCTACGTAACAACTCGAATGAGCGCTTCCGTGAGATAGACACGAGTCGTGAGCGGTTGAACCGCCTTAACTCTGACTGGCGTAATTTGGCGTAACGGGAGTTTTAGTTAGGCGGGCTAAGTTGTTGAAAAGATTGGTAGGCGCGTGGGGATTTGAACCCCAGACCCCTACCGTGTCAACCCGACGCCGCGTATAACGCGTAAACGTTCTTTGCGCCGTAAAACATACCCTAGCGGCTGGAGAAGTCACTCACACGCTGCTAAAGCTGTATAAAGCGCAGGCGCGTTCCGGCAAAATTCCGGAAAATCAGTTGTCCCTACCGCTTCGCACCTTTTGTGCAAAGCACTTCCCACCTGTGTGCCACGTTTAATCGCACCACGCTCACCATCAAAGAATCGTAGTTCAAGAAAATCTCTCGAAACGTCACTCGCAAATAGTTTTCAAGCTGGAAGACTCCTCAGTGGGCTCGCGATACAACGGCATCATTGTTCTTCCTAGTGCCGAACCTGCTAGATCAGGTGGACCGCGGGACAAGGTTGGAAGGAAGGAGGCCACCTTCCGGGGGTTTCACCCGGCTAAAGAGTCGTATAATTTATCAACGAGCACCAGGCGGCGAACATCATGGCGAAGCTTCAGAACTCACGTTGAACAGCGGTCGGGTCCTGCATTAGAATGACGAAAGAAGGAGTTGCCGCAATGGAAACAAGCTACGTCATGGAGGTTGATGGCGCTTATCGAATCGCAGGCAGTCGTATCTCGCTTGATTCAGTTGTCTATGATTTTCTGAGCGGTCTTTCCCCGGAGAGTATCACCGATAACTATGACACCCTGACGCTTGAGCAGGTTTACGGCGCGATTACCTATTATCTTGCTAACCGCACCGAAGTCGATTCCCTCCTGCGGCGAAACCGTGCCAAGTTTGATGCCCTTCGTCTCCAAGCACGTGCAGCTCACCCACTCTTGTATCAGAAGCTTGACGAAGTACAGGAGGTTCCTTCTTCTTGAAGGTTCGGTTTCAAGCAGATGCCGATCTGCGCCGACCCATCATCGCGGGCCTCAGACGCCGCGAACCAACTATTGATTTCAGAACAGCTCATGATGCTGGTCTCGCTGTCTGGATGACGCGACTGTACTGGCGATTGCTGCCGACGACGGGAGACTGCTCGTATCCCACGATGTCAGCACTATGCCGGAACACTTTGCTCGTTTCATCGAAACTCGGTCTAGCCCGGGTCTGATTCTGATCTCACAGGAATTGTCTTATCATCATGCCATCGAGGGATTACTCCGCTTATGGACCACCACGGAAGCCGAGGACTGGCAGAATATTTTGTCATTTCTGCCGCGATGATGAACCTTGTGAAATCGAGCAATTACTGTCACTACTAAACACTTCCTGCACATCCGTCGCCACAAGGCGCGCCCTGCTCAATCAAGAACTCTCCGGATGCCTTGACCTCTACCTGGTTAACCGCTAGCCGTAATCTGCACTCCAATTACCGGGCTGAACCGAATCTTGTCCGGCATAGTCCGGAGGCCGGAATAGTGCCGCAGATTTTTGACCAATAAGTCCATCGGTGTTCTCCTTTCACGAACAGCGTGTCAGGAAAATCACCCTTACGACTGAGAGACAAACTCTTGGCGATTTGTATTGGGTCCTCATACGACCAATTGCGGATTCCTAGTGCACCAGCCCTCCGAAATACATTATCTATATTGTCCAGATCGAGTGCAGGCGATGATTCAAGATACGCCACATCTGTTGCACCGCTAAGAGTGTCCACTTAAATCCGAATTCTAAGTGTGCCCGCATTACTGAGCTGGTTGTGGGCGCTAACTTTGATCGTGCAAGTGCCGGCCGGCAGATTGTTCGGTGATCTGAAGATCATCTGTGTGAAGTTGGAGTTGGTGTCCATCCCGAAAATTCAATCCGCCAGGCGCGGCTTTGTTCGCCGTCAGCCTTTGCACTTCCCTGCCCCGAACTGCTCGCTTTTGTCTGGCCTGGTTTCACGCTGGAGGCACATCGAGGCATTCGCCTGCTCCTTCGACGGGCATCATCCGCCTTCGATCGGGCTACTGCCGGCTCATTTCAACCAATCACTCTTACGCTGCCCTCAGATAGCGATGATGCAATCCGCCAACCTGCTGGAGAGAGATAATTTTGCCTTTCGTTGGTGGTTCGATCTCACGAGGCTCCGGCGCATTTCTTTCTAGCGACTGATGCGGCCGCACTTCATTGTAGTAACCAAAATACTTTCGTAGAATGTGCCGCAACTGTCCTTCATTGAGCACGAGCAGATGGTCCAGACATTCGCGCCGAATACTTCCGATCAATCGTTCGGCATAAGGATTTTGCCAGGGTGCTTGCGCTGCCGTGACGATTTCTTCGATTCCCATTCCGGCAAGCCGAAGGCGAAAGAGGCCTCCATAGATTTGATCGCCATCTCTAAGCAGGAAGCGCGGCGCCGCCTCTTCCGGGAAGGCCCTCAATGATCTGCTGTGCGGTCCAGAGGGCAGTCGGGTGCGCGGTCACATTGAAATGACCACCTGCCTCCTGTCATGGAGCAGCACGACGAAGCCGTACAACACATTGAAACTCCCGGGGGCACAGTGAAGAAATCAATTGCCGCGATTTGCCCGGCATGATTCCGAAGAAAGCTCTTCCACGTTTGTGAAGGTGGCTTATGACTTCTTACTCTATCCTTCGCGACCGTTGATTCCGCAACCTCATAGCCAAGAAGGTTAAGCTCTGCTTGGATCCGCGGCACTCCCCAGCTGGGATTCTCTAATGACATGCGCCTGATCAAGTCACGAATGGCCGGATCTATCCTCGGGCCTCCGACCCCAATAGCTCTGGACCTCCAGCGCCAATAGCAATTGAAGCCTTGGCGGTGCCATTTGATAACAGTCTCTGGCTTAACGATAACGAGGATGGAGCGCCATGCGCGCCACAGATGCGACAAAGCAACCCAGAACACGCGATCTCGGTGACGAAGCCGGGGTCGCTTCGTTCGAACGGCGCCGGACCAGAAGTTGTTGTCGGAGGGACAGATTCTCCGCGGCGAGTACCAACCGAGGCACAAACAAGACTGCGGAGTAGTTGATGGAGCGGCGAAGACAAACATTGATGTTGTCGCAAGTAGCCAGAATAGGAATCGACGACCATCGCCAGAGTACTCTCAGTCCTCCCTTTAACTGCAAGCATTTAAAGACCGGATGATATTTTCGGTAGGGACAAGGAGGTTGGCTACTCGTACTTGAGCGCGATCATTGGATCCACCTGTGATGCTCTCCTGGCGGGGAGATAGCCCGCCAAGACTGCTATGCCGACCATCAGTAAAATCGCCAATGAGACAGTAGTTGGGTTAGTTGCAGTCAGACCGTAGAGCAAGCTCGAAACCAACCGAGTCGCAGCAAGAGCTGTTGGCACTCCGATGAGCACACCAATGAGCACCAGCCACAGAGTGTCGCGCATCACCATCCATCGCACTCTACCGGGCTGAGCACCGAGCGCCATGCGGATGCCTATTTCCTTGGTTCGGCGAGCCACCGCGTAAGCCATTACGCCGTACAGCCCAATGGCGGCTAACAGCAGCGCCAGAACGCCGAAGAAGCCGGCCAGCTTTGCCAATAATTTTTCCAGAATCAAAGACTGGTCGACAAGTTGAGGTATTGTCTTGATTCCGGAAATCACGAGATTCTTGTCAATGGTCCCAATCTGGTGACCGATTAACGCAGCAACGGGTTCAGGAGCTCCCGCAGCACGAACCACCAGTAGACTTCCTCGACGAGTCGGGAAGTAAATTAGGGATGACGTTTCTTCCCGCAAGTTGCCGTAGATCGCGTCTTTTGCGACGCCGATGATTTCGATGTCGTACTTGACGTTGGGCGGATCTCCCCAGCCAAAATGCTTGCCGATTGGATCTGTCTTTCCAAAATAGTAACGCGCCATGGTTTCGTTGATGATGGCAGCTTTAGGAGGCTCACGCGGCTTGTCGCCTGACTGTTTGTCTTGAGGATTGTCCTGGGCCAGGAACTCGCGACCCAAAAGTATCGGTAACCCCATGGTGTGGAAATAACCAGGAGCCACGCCATCAGTGCGGATTTGACGGTCCTCATTGACACTGGGAGTGTAACCTTCTACCGCAACGCAACAGGTCCGGGAGTTCCCGGTGCGAAATCCGCTGTCCGCCATGCTGGCTGAAACGATGCCAGGCGCAGACGCTACCGCTTCGAGCAGCCGTCGGTAGAGATCCGGAAACTGGTCGTCTTTGTAACCTGCTGATCGAGCGTCGATCCTAACCTGCAAGACCTGGGCAGCGGCAAAACCCAGATCGCGACTGCGCAGATTGCGCAGGGTCTGCACAAACAGACCGGCTGCCGTGATCAGCAACAGGGACAACGCCACTTGCACAATGACCAGAAGCCGCGACAGGGAGAGCTGAGGGCTCACAACAGAGCTTACCTTTAGCGTAGTATTCACATCCTGCCGGGTCGCGGAAAGAGCAGGCATCAGACCAAATAGAACAGCGGTGAACAAAGCCACGAGCGTCGTAAAGCCGAGAATTCGTAAGTTCGGGGAGACGTCGATTGGAATTGGAGCAGTACCTTCTGAAGCCAGAACGAGGAGGACCCGGCTTCCCCACGAGGCAAACAGCAGCCCGACAAGACCGCCGGCAAAAGCCAGCAGGAGACTCTCAGTTAGGAATTGTCGGATGAGCCTCCAGCGTCCAGCTCCTATCGCGAGACGAACCGCGACTTCCTTTGCGCGTACAGTCGCTCGCACGAGCAAAAGGTTGGCGACGTTTGCGCAGGTGATTAGCAGCAGCAAGCTGACAACAGCCATCATTATCCAGAGCTGCTTCGAGAATCGGTCGCGCGTCTCCGAGAGTCCGTTGCTTCCCGTGACGACTTCTACGTTGCGTATCCGTCGCGCGTTGCGGCCGAGTTCGCCAGTATCGGACTGAACCTGGCTGAGCCACACTGTAAGTGCCGCTTGCGCTTGCACCAGGGTTCCGCCGGGCTCAAGCCGGGCCATAACCCGAAGCCAGCCTCGATTGGGCTGCTGCAGAAACGATTCGCCTCGATCAAACTGCGGCTGCATCATCAGGGGCACCCAAATATCAGGTGCCCGTCCGACGGACTCGCCAAAGAACTCTGGAGGGGTCACGCCGATGATGGTGAATGCCTGACTCTTCAACGTAATGCCCTTGCCAATTACTGAGGCATCTCCCTGCAGCTGTCTCCGCCAGAATCCGTAACTGATCACGGCTACCGGATGAGCGCCAGGGATCTTGTTGTCTTCGACCGTGAGCGTACGGCCGGCAATGGCATTCACGCCCAGGACTGTAAAATACTCGCCAGATACAAGCTGAATCTCCGCCTGCAACGGTTGAATAGCTGGCGCGGGCCCGGTCATATCCATCCTGGTCGTGCCATCGAGAGCAGCGAAGACGCCCGTGAAGGTTTGGGTACGATCGCGTAGTTGCTCGAAGATCGGGTAGGAAAAATTGTTGCGCTCTCCACGTTGGTTGAAAGTGTCAACGGCCACCAGCTGCTCTGGGTTACTGACCGGCAGCATCTTGATTAGGACAGCATCAACCAGGCTGAAGATTGCCGTGTTGGCACCGAGGCCAACGGCGAGCGTGAGCACGACGACCAACGTGTATCCCGGACTGCGGCGTAGCATGCGGATGGCGTATCGCAGATCCTGAAGCGTTGTTTCAACTACTGGCAAGCTTCGCCGATCTCGATATTTTTCCTTAATCTGTTCGACGCCGCCAAAACTGCGCAAGGCTGCAAACCTTGCCTGATCAGGACTCATTCCCTGGCGCACGTTGTCTTCGATCTGCATGTCGAGGTGAGACCGAATCTCATCCTCGAGCTCTTGCTCGCGCTTTCCTTTCCGAAACACTCCAAATAGTCGTTGGACCAGCACTCGTAATAACACCCTTACTTCTCCTCTGCGGGTGCCAGAAATCGCAGCATGAGCTCGGAGGTCCGGCGCCAACTCTCTTCTTCCGCCGTGAGCTGCTTGAGGCCCCTTTTGGTAATCGAATAGTACTTAGCCTGTCGGTTATTCTCTGACGTACCCCATTTGGCTTTTATCCAACCCATCTGTTCCAGCTGCAAAAGCGCGGGATAGATAGTTCCTTGATTTAGCTGGACCACATCGCGACTGATTTGCTCGATTCGCCGAGCAATCCCATAACCGTGCAATGGGCCCAGCGTACTCAGGGTCTTGAGCACCATTAGGTTGAGAGTGCCAGGCAGGATCTCATTCTTACTTTGCGCCACTTAGTATCTCCTGTTGATAAGCAACAGGAGCATAAGACACCTTCCTGTGGGAAGTCAACAGGACTGCTCCTTGGCGCCCTCAGCTAGCCTCTTACTGTAGCGATTACTGATCAGAGCCCTTTTCGTCGTTTGGCGAATCGTCGTTCCCATCTGACTCCCAAGGCAGTTGTAAGAGATGCAGTGCGGCCTTCGGCGTCATGAACAAGGCGTGGCCTGTGCCTTCGGGCACATTGTAGTTAAACGAAGGTCTGCTTTCAGGTGAGCAGCGGTGAAATAAATCTGATTGCAAAACACCAAGCAGATACATTGTCAAACGAGGTAGTTCAATCGATTCGCCCATCACTTGTTCGAGCTTCGAGATTTCTGTCACCGCTTGGTCCTTCTCTATATTCAGAATCTCTCCTTGGATCGCGGTCCCAAGACTGATCGGCTCCGTAGCCGTTCGAACTAACTAACAGACTCATGTTCAGTCTGGGACGCTGCGCGCCGGGAAAATACATTTCTTCTTGAGTCTCCGCGTCTGAATCCCTGAACTTCATGTCTTTGACTACTCCAACGACCTCACAGAGTATTCTGCTGGTAGAGTAACCAAGCCGTTTTCCGAGCGGATTTTGATGGCGAAAAAACACCGCGCAAAGGCTTCATTAATAACGGCTACTCTGGCAGTCTCATCACCGTCGACTTTCGTGAAGGCCCTTCCCGCAACCAAAGGGATTTTCAACAATCGAAAATAGTCGCTACTGATAGCCTTCCCTGGTACACGAGGGACTCTTTCGGACCCCGGATCGGGCACGCCCTCGACATAGACGCGAAAATGTCCGGAGGGACCCGTCACTGGAATATTTGATGCAACGCCGACGTCGGTCACTCCGGGCAGGGTACGCAGCGCTCGATGGTCTGTTCGTAAAACCTCGCTTGCTGAGAGGGTTCCGCGTTACGCGTCTGGGGCAGTGTGACAGCCATCGTTAGTACGTTGTGATAGACCAGCCCGGGGTTCGTTTGGCGTAGACGCGAAAAACTTCGCGTCAGTAACACCGCGGAAACCAACACCACCAGCGCCAGTGCGATCTCGCATACCCCCAGCGCGCCGCGAATGCGATTGCCTCGGACGTCGCCCTCTCCCGATCGTCCGCCTTCTTTCAGCGTTTCGTAGAGGCTGCTCTCAGAAGATTGGAGCGCCGCGGCGCCAGACCAAAGATGAAACCCGTTATTAAGGAGACGGTGAGGGTGAATCCGAGCACACTAAGGTCTAGACCGATCTCATCAAGACGAGGAACAAAGCCCGGCTTCATAGACACGAGCAAGCGAATTCCGAGATACGCGATCAGGATTCCGCCAGCGCCACCGAGCAAGGACAACAAGGCTCTCGGTGAACACTTGTCTGATCAACTGCCGCTTGGTTGCGCCTAATGCCGTGCGCACGCCGAATTGCCTTCAAGCGGACGAATCAGGACTCCGCTCGCGGCCAGAACTCCGCTAGCGGCTATAACACCCGTTTGTGCTTCTACACGTTCGACCAACTGGCGAAAGAATTCACGCCGACTCTCGAGGGGGCCGCATAGTTTGAGCGATGAGTACAGCTAGACTCTTCGACGCTTTTCATCACACTGAGATACCGCAAACGACTGGAGGACTCAATGCCTTTACGTTATCAACACGGCTACTTGCGCTCTGTGAAACGAAAAACTGGACCCTCTCGATGGGAATTCCTTTGGCGAGAAAATGTCGGAGGGCGTTCAATCCGCCGCACTGCGGTCATTGGCTCGCTCGATCAATATCCAACCGAGGACTTAGCCCAAGGCGCACTTAGCGGATTTCGCATGCGGCTTAATGAAAACCGAAATCGTCAAGTTCAGCAAGTCATTCTTGTCGCCGATCTTGTCGACCACTACATTGAAACAGAGCTCTCAGACGAGACGGAATGGCGTGCGCAGTCAACGCGGCTTATTCACGCTGATTTTCTCAAGAGGTGGGTACGCCCATTTTGGGGAACGACCAACATTCGCGACGTCCGTACAGTCGCGGTGGAAGCCTGATTGAGACAGTTGCGTCGCAAGGATTGCGAGCGCGCTTTAGCCAACGCAACCAAAGCCAAGATTCGTAATGTCATGAGCGTCATATTCAATCATGCGATTCGCTACGAATGGCTCGAACAAGGAAGGAACCCAATCAGGCTTGTAAGACTAAGCACAAAGCGAATGAGAACGCCTGAGGTTTTGGAGCCATCTGAGATTCACAGCCTGTTACGTGAACTCGAAACTCCATTTCGGTTAATGGTCCTTTTGGATGCGACTACAGGTCTGCGTCGGAGCGAGTTGCTCGCTTTGAAATGGTGTGACGTTGACTTCTCCAACCTGACGATCGACATCAGACGATCGATCTATTGTCGACGCGTGGGGAATTGCAAAACCGAGTCTTCAAGAAGACCTGTTCCATTGGACCTGGATGTAGCAGCGGACCTTTGGTTGTGGAAGGAGAGCACACGGTACCGTAATCCCGATGATTGGGTATTCGCCAGCCCTCGAGCGAAGGGACAGTATCCATACAGGCCTACACCCTACTTGCGAAACACATCCGACCAGCGGCCGTCCGCGCCAAAATCAAGAAACACATCGGCTGGCACACGTTCAGGCGCACTTATTCAACACCGCTTATCGATAATGGCGAGAACGTGAAGGTTACCCAGGAACTAATGCGTCATGCCACAACCAGATGCACTTTGGATGTCTACTCACAGGCGAGAATGGATACCAAGCGTGAGGCGCAGCAGCGTGTCGTCAAAATGATCTTTGACGGAAGAGACAAGTGAGATCCTTCTTCAGCGTCGTGAACCTGACGAGCGCCTCGACAACACTCCGTGAAGGCAATGAAACAACTCAGGAGAAATTAATGGAGCGTTCTGGAGCAACGGAAAACACGGTTGTGCGGCGTAACTCATTGAAAGCATTGGTAGGCGCGTGGGGATTTGAACCCCAGACCCCTACCGTGTCAAGTCCTTTGGAATCAACAAGCACTAAATTTACTCAGAAAATTTTGCACTGCATGCACTGCATCCACTGCTTCAACTGCACGTTCAGCACATTTTTGTGTGCCAATTTGTGTGCCCACTTTATAGCAGAAATTAAAGAAGGTGGATCATCTTTTTGAATAAATAGAAACCCCTACACCTCAATGTCCAAGCACCTCTTGGGATCACTTACAGCAACTGTATGGTTAACTGCGGCGGGAACTTTGTTTTCCCGCTGCGCTAGCCTCGTTGAGATAATTGAGAAAAACATCTCCCCAACCGATGTCATTGTTTAAGATTCAGGTGCACTATCACTGCTATGGAATTTGTTGATGGTTAGTAGTGCCGACCTCGACACTTCACGAGAAACACGAAGGCCTGTTGTTTGTTAATGAGGCTATTTTTGGACCTGCGCTCAAGCTAGCGGCGCCACGCATTGGACTTTGTTTTGTTACGAAGTCCAAACGCTGGCTACTCACTAGGCGTTGTCTTGTTACTGTGTCTCGGCGATTCGAGACGCGCCATCAAGGACCGGGAAGCCATCACTTCCAGAGCTTCTGCAAGTGTCTTCCCCTCCAGGTGTCGTAACACTGACATTATGGAGCGGATATCATTTCTTAGACGACTCGTCGCTCGTTCCTGAACTGCCTCCAGACACTTCAGACAACTGCTGATTGCCTCTGCCGAAAGTCCTTTCTGGTCATCCTTTAAATGTGAGACAAGAGTGGCAAAGAGCGGCCGTGCTGCCTGCTGTGCGTCGCGGCTCATAGCTAGACGATACGCCAGTTCAGGAGCATGAACCGTTAACAACATCCACCATCCTTTGAACGTCGTGTCGCTTAATAAGGCCTTCCTGTCTCGAAAATCTCTAATCAAGTGCAAGACCATTTTCACATCAGGCTGTACATGTCGGCGCTCATGAGAAAACGTAGAAATATGAACAGTAGCCGGCTTGGTCGTCAAGGGAGATTCAGTGGGGGAGATGGTCAGCAAGTTTGCGACGGAGGTACTCGATGTAGGAGGGAGCAGGCGGTTGGTCGAGGAGC